>ERZ779869.459-NODE-459-length-46556-cov-18.472700_pt1 | contig 46556 bp, 48 predicted proteins | sample MGYA00511557_ERZ779869 | MGnify/ENA primary metagenome ERZ779869 (study PRJEB29588, sample SAMEA2154620) | human gut metagenome | biome: human gut; feature: human-associated habitat; material: faeces | place: Denmark | collected 2008/2010 ... | reverse complement strand
AACGGGATTGCAGCAGTAGGGACACTCTGCAAACACGCAGGACTGATATTTCCAGTGGGGACGATGGAAACGACAGGTGCGGCATTCCGGTGTAATGCCCTCGCAGCCACTATCGAAATGGGAATACGGCGTCTCCTGCATCAAGGCGTCAAATGCCTTGGCAGAATCGTTTGTGTTCATTGCTTTGACCTCCAATCTGACAAAAAAATAAGCCCCGTCATTGTTCTGCTATGCGCAGTGCAATAACGGGGCTTTGCTTATATAGTTTTGCAGGACACTCGCTGAACTGTGTGAGTTCACGATTGGACAAAATCAGCGAAACACTCACGCACACTTCGGTACCTGACCATTTACAGACTCATTAAAAGATTCAGGAAATTGTCGTTGATGGTCTGTGTAGTATTTGCATAGCTTACGCGGACAACGGTATTGCCAACCTTGAACATATACGGATTTTTGATCTGTTCAACATAGGATTTCATCCTTTCCTCAACAGGAAGGCTTCTGTCTATTTTGACATCCCGAATATCCACCAAGCTATCGAGTAGTTCCTGCCTATTCTCCATGTTGTCACCTCCTTCATCTGAGAATGGGTAATTATATCATGCAACCTTATATGTTGCCTGACATCAATTCTCAAGCTAATCAAGGAAACTGCTTGTCCGATTTTTTCAATTCCTTCAAGAAGGTTGCAACGAACAGTAGATGTCGCCAAGATTTTCTTTGTATGCAGCAGGAGCATGGCGATATAAGAAACTCCGCAAGACCGATTTTAGGAATAATTAATCTTCCTGAAATCTTGAAGCCAACGAGTTTCTTGGCATTACACCAATGATAAATCGCTGTGCTGCTGTAACCGGTTATTTCCATTGTTTCTTCAACAGACAGCAGATCACCGTAAGATGCAAGCTCTTTTTGAGTGTATTCCTCAAAGAGCTTTTTTTCAATCTCAGATAGATTGCTTAACTCGTATCTAAATGTGTTTCGTGATTTCCGATAGCCTGAACGGTCTCGATACCAGTGATCCGGTGCGCCGTATTTCTCAGGCTGTATTTCTCGATCAATCAAATATGCTATTACATCGTCAGTGCGGATTGTGTACCGGCGTGTCTTTTTGCCGGTGTCCTTACAAGGGACCAATCCGTTTTGCAGGAGATGAAGAGCTGTTGCTTTACTGATGTGAGCTATCCGATAGAACTGCTCCTTGGAGATCGTTTCAGGATAGGCTCTGCGAATTGCATCAAATTTTTTCTCTGTTTCAGTCATGCTGATAACCACCTTTTTAAGTGTCCGGTACAAGGTAGGTGTTATCTGCATTTTAGTGGTTTGTTCTCCCCTTGTTCTCCCCAAAATCCCGTTCAGAACTCTTTTTCTCCCCTGAATCGAGCAAAATAGGGGATTCATTCGAAGCCCTTTTATACCAAGGCTTTTGAGTGTCTGACACCTGAAAAGCCTTGGCTTAACAGTGATAAGGAACTACTTCAAACTCATTACTGTTAGCCGATGGATTCAGGTGTGCTAAAGCATTGCGGCTGGAAGTATTCAGCTTCGGCAAGAGATATGTACAACAGAGAAGCGCCCGTATCAACGCAAATGTTGATACGGGCGCAAATTATTTTCTGAAAGCGACTTAAGGACAAGATTTACTTCTCATAGATGTACACCAGCCCCCACGGATAATACTGGGAATCTGCGGTAGTGTAAATTTCATCGTCACCCCAGCCATCGTTAATCAGCAGGAAGCGTTCACCCGAAACAGTTTTATAACCGTAAACAATAATCCAATGGTTAGGGTAGTCTGGGTGCGTTTCGGCATCGGTTCCAGCCAAAAGAATGGCGTTATTTGTTGTCACCTGAGTGGTAATCGTTGACCATGAATAGCTAACATCGGTAATAGCATAGCCGGAGCTTAGGCCTCTATCTTTGATGTAGTCGCTAATACCTGTTGAAGACTTAAAAATCACACCTGATCCATGGACAATATCGCTTCCGCTCAAGCCCTCATCGAGTAAATATTTTTCATCAATCAGATAGGAAACAAATGTTTCTGCTGTTTCTTTACCTGATTCGATAAAAGCCTCATTGAAATTATCGTCCCAATACTTAAGCAAAATAGCGGCACCATCCACACCGCAATAATGAGGCGTCTGCCAACGCGACGGGTTTTTATCAGTTCTGTCCTCGGGTAAAGCGCTTCTCTCCGCATTTGATTTGATAGCCTTATCAGCAGTCATCTCATTGTATCTTACCGCAAGATCGTTAGTTTCAATAATTGTGCCAGAATTAAGCGAACGAACTTCAGTGGATGAAATCGTCTCATAATAAGATACGGGACCGTTATAGATGTATTTTTTGTCTTGGCTAATAAAAGGTGAACTTTTCTTCAAAGAAAATTCGGGGACACGCAGGCTTTTCAGATTTACAATAATATATCCTGTATCGTTAATTGTGAAAGAAGCGGCTTCCGGCTCTTGCTGTGCATTGTAGAGGATAACAGGGTCACTTAATGTTACGTTCAATGAGCTGTCAAAATCGTTGAGGAACGTTGTTGCTTTTTCACGAGCAAGAATCATATTCTCCTCAAGCATTGCGGTATCGTCTGCAACAGTATTATCGGCAGCTTGAGCGATTACAGAGAACGAACATAACACGGACAAGGCCAAAATAAGTGCGAATAGTTTTTTCATAAAGTTTACTCCTTTTAATCAAATAGTGTGTAAAGGGGGCTGACTTCTGACTGCACGAGCAAATAAAACATTGGAATCACCTCTTTCATATCATTACTTTATTTTAGTGCTTCATAAATTTGTGCTGCATATTGCGAGTCGTTTATTTCAATAGCAAACGCGCAGGCAGTTACCGGTGTCTTATCGTCGGAAACACCCGAAAGCATATAAACGGGCATTCCGGAAACGTAGCACAGTTGTGCATGATAGATTTCCAGTGAATGATCCGCGCCAATTGCAGAGATACTGAAAGTGTCTTTAATTGCTTCAGCAAACGGGATCAATGTAACATTTGCCTCTGTCCGTTCATATTCACGTATATCGAAGCTGCATTTAATAAAAACTCCGTCGTCTATAACTAACTGGATGTTATCAGCAAATTCATTCCCATCAATTATCAAGTGATAATATTTCGCGGGTACGTTCCCGTCAGATAGTTGATCTCCCCATTTTACTGTGATTTCATGTTCATTGAGCCATTGACTGATTCCAGCGTCATCCAAGAATTGATCTGCAATATCGTGCCCACCCATACTAGTTGGATCAATGAAGACGCGGGAACTATCATTGCTGATGATTGAATATACGCCATCGTTATATTCTATAGAGTAATCTGTAAGCCAGCCTGCGCTTGCAGCATTTTCAGCAAATAACGTCACTGTTTCACGATCAAAAATAGATTCACGGACAGCAGCATACGTAGGGAGCGTCTCATCGGAATAAAACGACCTTCTGAGCTGCGATTCTTCAACTTCTACACGATTGAAAAGTTCAAAGCCACTTGCGCGAATGATTTCTGCGTTCACACCACCTTGCGTAATTTCGTGCAGATCGGTCATATCTTCCGGCTGAGTGTGTTGGTGATACGCGAATATGCTGCCAATTACGATAATACAAAAACAGGCAGCGGCGGCAATGTGTTTCCAAAAATAAGTGTTATTCTTACAGTGAACAGGCTTATAATCAATCGCCCCGGAGATCAGATTCTCGTCAATATAATTCATAGCAATCGCCAGCTTTGGCGTGTTCATACTTCTACACCTGCTTTCTTCAAATATTCTCTCAACCTGTTGCGGGAGTGATACAGCATATTCTTGACTTTGCTTTCGGAAAATGAATATCGTCCTGCAATGTCGCTGATAGAATCAAAAAAATAGTATTTCCGGATGAATACATTCCGAACATCCTCTTTTTCAGCTTGCAGGAAATCGGTTATGATTTTGCCGAGGCTTTCGTATTCCCACTCCGGTGCAGTCCGGTTGTCTGGCAATATTTCTTCCAGTTCCGAAAAAGATACCGTCACATTCTGGGAGCGCTTCAATGCAAGGTTAAATTCCAACTTCTTCATAGACAGATTTCGGACAATCTTACAGAGAAATGCCCGGAAGTTATTGGGGCGCGTTGGAGGGATCGTGTTCCATGTGCTCAGATATGTATCATTGACACATTCTTCTGCATCCGCGTCATTTGATAAGAAATTGTTCGCCATATGAAAGCACAGCTTTCCGTATTTGGTATCGGTTTCTTCAATTGCTTGTTCATCACGCGCAAAGTACAGTTCGATAATCATTAAGTCATCCATGCGTTCACCTCCCTCTTTTGAATCACAAAGGCCTTTTCACCTATTAAGTACGATTTTATCACCGTTGGTCGCAAAATTTCTGAAAACTTTTGAGGTTTTTCAAATCTCTAAAAAACAGAAGGCGCAGACTCCATAAATGGAATCTGCGCTTCCATTTTCCTCATTTTACCATTGCACAGATCAGAAGAACATTGAGAAAAATCACCGTTCTTCTATTCACTTATGCCGTATCTCAATATTGGTACAGCTATTTAAAGAGTGAACCATTTTTGACTTCTGAAAAAGCGGGTAATTTAGATGATAACAGCGCATTGAACGATAACGTATCCCCTTTTACGTCGAACACATATTTAAGTTCATATTCGGAATTGTCATAACAATGTACTTGTCTACCGATTATCTTATATTTGCCCGTTGGGATTGTGCTACTTAGAAGAGAATAATTAAATTCAAAGGTGCTATCTTCCTTGAGGACAATGTATGCCTTACTATCCTCAGAGGTATATTTTTTGGCTGTCGGTGTTCCGCTGAAGAACAGCGCCCCCGCAGTTATGGAAAGACTTAGTATGGCTATTACGGCTATTATAATATAAGCTCTTTTCTTCATCTCCAGCTCCTAACACTGTGCTTGATGATTTAAGAGAAGTATTTAATATCGTATGGAACAGGCCCATCATACGAATACGGGCTATCATACGAATCGTGTCTGTACAAGCCGTATGAACCCCACTTCGATTCAACGACAAAAGTTCGCCTTGATTTTGGATAATCCTTATATGAGTAAATTACTGCGGTATGTGTTGGTGTCCCATAAGAGCCATCAACAGTATCATAATATACAATTCGACTGCCAACCGAGGTGGTCATTTTTGTGAGTTCAGGATAACTGCCATCAGTGATAAACGCCCCTGGATATGGCATCCAACGGATATTGGATGCGCTTGTGCTATACCACGCGTAAGAGTGGCAATTATATTTTATGGTTGCGTGTCTTAAACGCGTTGCATTAGGATATGCAACTGCTACTTCATCTGCAAGTTCCTGTTTTGCGGTAGTTGAAAAATCGCCGTCCGAAGATTGCCAAACATAGACTAAAACATCACTGCCATTAGGTGTTTGAACATATGAATTATAAGCATAAGTAGAGGCTCCGCTGTGTTCATTAACTGACTGGTAGAACACCCCTGTTACACCTTGATAGAGTTCTGGATTAGAGCATTTTGCTTCATGTTTTTCTTCTGCAATTTCAAATACCTTCACAACTTGCTGTTCATCCATTAAATTGGAAAATTCCGGTTGCGCAAGAAGTATTTCTAACTTCCATAATTCAGAAAAATCATTATCTTCGCTAAGAGTAGCAGCTACGGTTTCAACATCTGTCGTTGCATATCTGCTAATCAGAGAATCGACATTATCCTCACGATTAAGCAATTCCTGAAGTGCTGTGCTTTCCGCTAATACTCGCAAAAACCCCTCGCGATTAGTGTTAAATGCTCGTGCATCAACAAAAAATGGATAGTCCAATACCACTTGGACAAGTTCATCAGTGACCAAATTATGTAATTCCTCTGCTGGCAGTTGGCAGGCGGCTACTCGTTCTATTCTGGTCATCTGTGACCATTCGGGCGAGTTAATGATGCCATAATGAACTGTTGAACTGTTATCTGTCGTGGATGCAAAAGCGGTTACTGCACAGGATGTCAGTAAGAGAATCGCCAGTAAGCATGAAATTATTTTTCTCATTTTTAATCCTCCGTTTATATGTAGGTAATCTTCGCCTGCAAGGGCGCATAATCTTTATAGTAATGTAGATTATGCGCCAATCCTGCTGATTTTTAATCTCAACCTCCAGAAATGGAGGGCGAAATAGGCAGACCAGCGCAAAATCCCATGTGAAGCATTGAACACCATCATGACTAATTTCACCTCCGTACCGTAGTTTTGGGGAATGTGGTGTCTGCGCGGACAGCACAGGCAGTGTACATCCCCTTTCATCTTATAAGTACGATTTTATTTGCTTTGGTCGCAAAATTTCAGAATGTTTTTGAGATTTCTTTGCAGCCTACACATAACGGGCCAATACAGCGTCCTCTTGCAACAATCTTGTCTCTGGTAAGCCCTGAACAAAGCGAATCGCTGCTTTTGCAAAAACATTGGACTTTACCGTGTCCCAATCTGCCAGCTTTACGATCTCCGCCGTACCGTTTTCAAAATCAAACCGCAGCTTGCCCCACTCGCCGTCGTTGTCCACCAGATATTCGTAGACAGCAGCGGTGATCGTTTGACCTGTTTTCTGGCACTCCGTCTGCCGCAGAGAGATCGTGTGTGAGGAATTGCCCTTCAATGCTTTTGCCGCGCTCACTTGAAGAACTGGTTTTTCCGGAACACCCATCTCAAACGGCACGACCACAGATTTCAGCAGCCTCGCTTCCGGTAAGCTCTGAACAAACCGGATTGCCGTCTTTGCAAAGATGTTGCTTTTCACCGTGTCCCAATCTGCCAGCCTGACGATCTCCGCTGTGCCATTCTCAAAGTCAAACCGCAGCTCGCCCCATTCGCCGTCGTTGTCCGCCTGATACAGGTAGACAGCGGCGGCTATTTTTTTGTCCTTTTTGCGGCACTCGGTCTGCTTCAGCGTCACGGTATGGACAAGACCGCTTTCCAGCAGCTTCAGGCGCAGCTTGTCCAATGTTCGCCGGTAGAATCGTTCTGCGCCGCTGGCTGTCGTACCCTCGAAATCTACCGCCAAGTCCTCAAAGGTGGACTGCGTGGACAAAGGGCTGACGCGCCCGCAGGTCATGCAGATGGCGTTCCGCTTTTCCAGATACCATTGCTCTTTGTAGGAAAGCTGCTCAAACGATGCCGTGACCGCCTTTGCCTGTATTCCGTTCCAGAGGATTTCGGCATAGTTCCAGCTATCGTCGCGTGTCACATCCTCGCCGGTTTCTTCGCCGTCCTCGTCCTGCTCCGTGCGGTAGAGGGAAACGATACTGCGGTTGCGCTGGGCAATGGTCAGCAGCTCATCCGCAGATACGCTTTCGTCCATGTATCCGCTTTGGACAGCAAACTCGGAAACGACCTCCGCACGGTTTTTGCCAGAATCGTTGTAAATCGCGCCAATTTTCCGCACACGCCGGTACTCCGCAAGACTGGCAAAGGAACCGGCTTCTCCCATCATACGGCAGAACAGCAGCCCGTCCCGGATATAGTGCTTCGCATATTTCAAAAACTCTGTTTCTTGCTCCGGGTCGAACTTTGGCAGACAGTATAGCAGCATTTGCAGAACTTCCAGCTTGTAGTCCAGAAACCGCGCCGGGTCATAGCGGTCATATCCGCTGCGGGTAAGAAAACGGTAGATCACGCCATTCAGCCGCTTTTCAAAGTGGTGCAGGAAGGAGGAAAAGTAGGATAAATCTCGTTTCCGGACAGCTTCGCATATGTAGTCGTTCAGCTCCATTTGCGGCGGTTCCGGGTCAAGCTGAAAGACGTTCTGGACTTCGCGCATGGTCAGATCGTCGGCGTTATAGAACGGCACTTTTGCCGCATAGCCGCTCAAATCCCATGTCCAGCCTGCAAGCTGCGCCATCTGCTTGTCACGATTATCCTTCATATCCGCACCTCCTTCCGCCGTGGATTTTGATTACCGCTTCCTATTCGCTTTCGCTTCTGCCAACAAATCCGCCTGCTCCATTTCGGCGGCATAGCTGCCCTGTGCGTAGTCGTTGTCTTGCAGCGCCTTTTCCAGCTTGCTTTTTGCCAGTGCTTTCATTGCGGCGGCGGTCTGCTCGTCCAGCGTACCGCGGCCAAGATACTGCGTGATCGTGTTGAACCGCTTCGTATAGATTTTCTTGATGGGATGATCTGCGGCAAGCTCCCGCTGCTCCCGTCCACGAAGATTCCCGACTTGACGGCAGGTGCGCCCGCGTTTGTCTCCGGGAGCCAGACCGTCACAGTACTTGGCATATCTTGCGTCAGTGGTCAGAAACCATTTTCCGCAGACGGCGCATTTCCTCGGCGCGTGTCCGACGCATAGACCCTCGTACAGATCGGAGCGGAACATAGACACGAAAGACATATAGTGCATCCGGCGCATGAGCTGCGGCGCGTCTTGCGCGGAGCGGACGGCAGATACATATTGAATTGTTGTGTTGGAAAATGCCTGCCATGACTTATCGTCCAGCGATAGCTTCGGCTGTCCGGAGAATATCCTGCCAAACACCTGCGCATAGCCGTCCGGAGTCCGCTTCCCCTTATGCAGCTCGTCTGCAAACGCCGTCATACCGCTTTTGTAGTTGCGAATGGTGGAGGGAAGCTCCTCCGCAAGAGTGATGATCTTCGTTATGCCAACGCCCTGCCTGAACCGTTCGTTGAAGGTGGCCAGCAGCCCAACCACGGCGGCAGCCTGCACATAGGCAAGGGTATTCTGAATCCCTTCCTCCGAGAAGATATGCTCCACACGCCCGTTGTAATAAGCAGCGTCGGCACGGGAAAACGGCAGTGTATCCTTCGCAAGCTGTATCATATGCAGAACACTGCCCTTGGCAGGACGAAGCAACTCGGCAGTCAGATTGTTCTCTTTGATTGCCGCGACGATCTTCTGCAAGGGAATACTTGCCTGTGCCAGCTTTTCCCTCAGCGTATCCGGGATGTTTAGAGCTTCACAGCCAATGGTGCCGCCGGGTACGGTTTTGCCCTCGTAGGTCACGCTGTCCTGCCAGTAGTCCAGCGTCAGCAGATTGTGGTCAATGATTGGTGTAGCCATACTGCATCCTCCTGTCACGTTTTTCTATTTTAATTATACCACGAGAATATGAACGTGGAAAGACCTGTCATGTTTTTTGAAATGAACTTGTCATGCCATCCGCCTGTTTTTTGCGAATCCGAACATAAAACAGGCAGAGAGGTGCGAAAGCCACCTCTCCAATCTATTTTACGGAGGATAACGCATGAATTGTTTTCAGAACGTCAAATATGGCGTAAGCTGCCGGGATGCAGCGGAGCGGTACGGCGTGGAGGTCAACCATTACGGTATGGCACGCTGCCCGTTCCACAATGACCGGCATCCCAGCCTGTATGTGGCGGATGATCACTATTATTGCTTTGCCTGTGGGGAACACGGCGATGTGATCGACTTTGCCGCAAAGCTGTTCGGCTTGCCGCTCTATGAGGCGGCGCAGCGTCTGGCAGCAGACTTTCACCTCACTCCGGACAAGCCGCCCAGCGCAGCGGCACTCCACGCAAAGCGTGTCCAAACAGAAGCACAGCAGCTCAGAGAAAATGAGCGGCTGTGCTTTTCTGTTCTATCCGATTACGCTCGTGTCCTGCGGAGCTGGAAGGTGCAGTATGCGCCGCAATCACCAGCAGAAGCACCGGATGAGCGGTTTGTGGAAGCCTGTCACAAGCTGGACGAGGCGGAGTATTACTTGGATATTCTTGCTTCCGGGGATTCCCATGAACGCGCCGAAGTGGTCAGTTCTCTGCTTGCAGATGGTCGGTTGGACAAGCTCAAGGAAAAAATCAATGGGAGGGATGCAGCGTGAACAAGAAGTATGCCGGGCTGGATTTTCCAGCATGGTTCGATGGCAAAGACATCAATGAGGCGGCTTTTTGCCGGGAATTTCTATCAAAGAACAAGCTCATCTATGCGGACAACGCATTTTTCACATCGGACGGACGGCTGACAGACCCGCTGCTGCTGAAAGAGAAAATCTATGCCGAGCTGGAGTGCTGTGCTGCAAAGAACATTCCGCGCACCATTTCCAATATCGTGGAGATCATGAAGCTGGCGGCTCACACGGAGAGCTTTCCACCAAAGCAAGATGAAATTCATGTGCAGAACGGGACGCTCCGCATCGATGGCAGCTTTCTTGCGGGGCGGGCTGAGATCGTGCGCAGCCGGTTTCCTATTGCCTACAATCCGCAGGCGGGAAAGCCGGTTGTCTGGCTGCGGTTTCTTTCCGACCTACTTTACCCGGAGGACATTCCAACCTTTCAGGAGTATATCGGCTATTGCCTCGTTCCCAGCACCAAAGGGCAGCGCATGATGATCCTCAAGGGCGAGGGCGGCGAGGGAAAATCGCAGATCGGCCCTGTGCTGGCGCGTCTGTTTGGCTGCAATATGAAAGACGGCAGCATTGCAAAAATATCCGACAACCGGTTTGCCCGCGCCGATCTGGAACACATTCATCTTCTTGTGGATGATGATATGAAAATGGATGCGCTGAAGCAGACCAACTATGTCAAATCCATTGTTACCGCACAGGGCAAGATGGATTTGGAACGCAAAAGCGTCCAGAGCTATCAGGGGTGGATGTACGCCCGCCTGCTGGCGTTCTCCAACGGCGATTTGCAATCCCTCTACGACCGCAGCAACGGTTTTTATCGCCGCCAACTGATCCTGACCACAAAAGAGAAGCCTGCTGATCGTGTGGATGATCCTGACATTGCCGAGAAGATGAAACTTGAGATCGAGGGCATTTTTCTCTGGGCATTTGAGGGCTTGCAGCGGCTGGCGGCAAACAACTTCCGTTTCACAGAAAGTCCCCGGACGCTGAACAACCGGGAGTATGTCAAGCGCGACGCGAACAACGCCATCGACTTTATGGAGTCCAACGGCTATATACGGCTGAAAGCGGATATGTCCGTCACCTCCAAGGAGTTGTATGCCATTTATGGAATCTGGTGCGATGAAAATGGGCTGACGCCCATCCGACAGCGCTCGTTCAGTGATTTTTTGATGCGGAATCTAAAAACGTACAATCTGGAGCATACGAACACCGTCACGAATGCCACCGGGCGCAGAGTGTGGGGGTATCTGGGCATCGAGCCGCTGATCAATCCCCGTATATCTGAGAATTGGGGCAAAGCGCTATGTACGTATGTACCGGAAAGCTGACGCGCACCCAATCGCGAACAAATCCGTCCATGCCGTGAAATGCTGCCTGCCCTGCGCCGCCGGTACGTATGTACACAGCAAAATACCGTAATTCTCCTATGTACAGCGTGCCGACGGGCTGCCAAAACAGGCGCTTTTCAATCAATGCTTGTGAAATTCATGAAAATTTTCGCCGCAGGTCGAACGCGCTGCACCATCCGGTGATTTACCGAAACGTGAAGCCGATGCACCGGACTGCGGCATATTCTGCCGCTTCGTATGTTCTCACACAGAACGATGAAGCCGACAGGGGGCTACTGTGAACAGAGCATCACGGGTAGAAATCTGAGCGGATTTGCGGCACGGAGGATTTTTCATTTGTAAATGCACCGGTATCACCGATAAGAAAACCAATTACACGAAAAAACGGAGGTAAAAAGTTGATGAAATCCAATCTGAGAAATGAGATCAAGTCGTACATCGTCCGTCAGGGAATGACCATGCAGGAGGTCGTTGACCTGCTGCGGGACGAACACGGCTGGTCTGACAGCGTATCCAACCTGTCCAACAAGCTCCAGCGGGAATCCCTGCGCTATGTTGAAGCCGTCCAACTTGCCGATGTACTGGGGTACGAGATCGTCTGGCAGCGAAAGAAAAGCTGACAATCCGAGAATATCCCGAAAGTCCCACCGGGACTAAGGGCGCACTTCTATACTCTCCTGACGGGAGTATGTGCGTCCTGCGGAGCCTATCGCCCGGACAGTTGCGTGTCCGGGCTGTTTTGCGTCACTTCGTTCCGTACAAGGGAGTGCCTCCCTTGCGCTGCCTATGCAGCTATCCCAGCGCACTTCGCAGCGGAAACAATCTGCTGACGCAGACAATTTCCACCGCAAAGTCTGAACAACTATTTCACTAATTTTGAAGGAGGTCACACAATGTCAAAACAGAAAAACCTTGCCGAGCTGAATGCCGAGAAAGAAAAAATTGAGCAGCAGCTTGCACAGGAGCAGCACAAGAAGCAGCGTCTGGAAAACCGAATCGCCTACTATGAAAAGGAAGATCGGCGCAAACGGGCACACCACCTTATCACCCGTGGTGCAGCCATCGAGAGTGTTGCACCGCTGGCAAAGATCTTGACCGAAACCGAATTTTACGCCTTTGCCGAAATGGTCTTTGACCTGCCAGAGGTCAAAGGTCTGCTCATGGCAGCGGTCAACGAACACAACCGGGCAGAACAGAAAGAGGGGTGCTGAGTATCGCGTTATTCCATTTTCATGTGACGCAGATCAAACGCAGCGCGGGACAATCTGCCGTGGCGTCTGCCGCCTACCGTGCCGGGGAAAAGCTGCACAGCGAGTATTACGGCAAGGACAGCGACTACACCCGAAAAGGCGGCGTGATCTGCTCTGAAATCCTTTTGCCGTCCCACGCACCGCCGGAATACGCAGACCGCGAAACGCTTTGGAACGCGGTTGAAAAAGCTGAGCGCGGAAAGAAAGCGCAGCTTGCCTACAGCTTCGATATTGCCTTGCAGAACGAGTTTCCCATGCAGGAGAACATCGCTCTGGCAAGGCAATTTTTGTTGGAGAACTTTGTGAGCCGAGGGATGGTGGTGGATTTTGCGGTTCATTCTCCCGACAAGGAGGATGTCGGCATTCCCAATCCGCATTTTCACGTCATGTGTCCGATTCGCCCCATTGAGCCGGACGGCAAGTGGGGCAATAAGCAGCGGCGGGAATATGTGCTGGACGAGCATGGAGAGCGCATCCGAGATGAGGCTGGCAACTATGTGTTCAACGCTGCGCCCACCACCGATTGGGGCAGCCCTGAAACCTTGGAGCATTGGCGGCAGGAATGGGCTGATCTGTGCAACGCGAAGTTTGCGGAGAAAGGTTTGGATTGTAGGATCGACCACCGCAGCTATGCCCGTCAAGGCATTGAACAGATTCCTACCGTCCACGAGGGACCGTCTGTCCGCGCGATGGAAGCGAAGGGCATTCGCACCGCCAAGGGCGACTTCAACCGCTGGGTTCGCAAAACCAACGCCATGCTGCGGGAAGCAAAGAATAAAATCACCTCTTTGCTGAAATGGCTGAAAGCGGTTAAGGAAGAACTCTCCAAGCCGCAGCCGCCCATGCTGAACGATCTGCTGATGACCTATTACAATAACCGCAATAATGGCGCATACAGCACAAAGGCCAAGACAGCGAACTTACAGCGGTATGCGGATGCGTTCCGCTTTTTGCAGGCGAAGCAGCTTTTTACCACCGATGATCTGGATACCGCGCTCCATTCCATGCAGAACAGCATCAGCGCAATGAAAGCGTCTGCCGGGGAAAAGCAATCCCGCATCAAGGAACTGGACGAGCTGCTGCGTATGGCACAGTATTATGTCGATGGAAAACCGGTTGCGGATAAGCTGGGAAGTATCCGTTTTGAAAAATCCAGACAGAAATACAAGTCGGAGCATGACGATACGCTGCGGACGTTCTACATGGCGGAGCGCAAGCTGAAACCGTATTTCAAGGATGGCAAGATACCCATCACCGCATGGCGCAGAGAGCGTGAGCGGTTGGAGCAGGAGTACAAGGACATTCAGACAGAGCTTTCGCCGCTTTACGCCGATGTTAAAAAGCTCTGGGCCATTCACTACAACATTTATGAAGTACAGCATGAGCAGGAGCGGCAGCAGACACAACTGCGCAGCCGCAAAAACGAAATAGAATTATGAGAAAGGAATTGTATATGGAGAAAATCATCAACATCGAAAAAATCAACCGTGCTGTTATGACCGGTACGCCAGAAGAAGTGATTGAGCTTTGCAGGTTCATCCACATTGAAAGCTGTTTTGATTATGTCTGTGACCCGCCCGCTGATTTTCTGGAACAGTGCGAAAAAAACTGGTCTGGGCGCAGCAGCTTCTGCGGGACAGTCGAGCGCAAGATCGGCAACACATGGTACACCGTCGAAACCCTCTGTGACGGAAATGAGCCGCTTACCCAAAAGGTAAAACGGCTCATTTTTTCTGACCGGGAGGTGGCTTGTTAATGACAGCGACACAAAACTATGGTAATATAAAAATAAGCACACCGATTCTGTCGGCTGACCCGAACGTGAAGGAGGACGTTATGACGGATCAGCAAAAAAATACGATACTCTACTGCCGCCTCAGCAATGAGGATAAATTGGAAGGCGAGTCGAATTCGATACAGAATCAACGCGAGCTTTTAACCAAATACGCACAGGATCATGGCTACACAAACCTGAAAATTCTGGTGGACGACGGCTACACCGGCACGAACTTTCAGCGCCCCGGCGTACAGGAGGGCTTTGAACTGGTAAAGCAGGGATTGGTGGGCTGCTGGCTTTGCAAAGACCTATCCCGCTTTGGTCGTGATTATCTGACCGTAGGCCAATACACCGACATCATCTTCCCCAGCTACGATGTGCGGTTCATTGCCGTCAACGACGGCGTGGACAGCCAGCGCGGGGACGGAGAGGGCTTTGCTGCGGTTCGCAACCTGTTCAACGAGTGGTATCCGCGCGATACCTCCAAGAAAGTCCGTATCAGTCTGCATCAGCGCGGCACCAGCGGCAAGCACCTCGGTAAGCCGCCCTACGGCTACCGCTGCGATCCGAACGACAAGGACAAGTGGATTCTGGACGAGGAGGCCGCGCTGGTTGTCAAGCGCATCTTTGACCTCTGCATCGACGGCAAAGGCCCGGAACAGATTTCCCGGATTCTTGAACGGGATCAGGTTCTCACAACCAAGGCTCTGTATGCCAGCCGTAAGGGAAAGCCGCTGCCCAAGAATCCGTATGGATGGAAGGATCAATCCATCGTCGGGATTCTGGAACGGCAGGAATACACCGGCTGCACCTGCAACTTCAAGACCTACTCCAAGTCCTACAAGCTGAAAAAGCGGATTCCCAACAATCCGGAGGATATGTTCATCGTACCAGATACACAGGAGGCGATCGTGTCTCAGGCACAATGGGACAGAGTGCAGGAGCTGCGCAAAAACAAGCGCCGCCCCGCGAAAGCGGAACGGCAGGGACTGTTCTCCGGGCTGCTGTATTGCGCGGACTGCGGCGGCAAGCTCCACTTTGCTACCTGCAAGAGCTTTGAGGGCAAACAGGATCACTACGTCTGCTCCAAATATAAAAGCGGACGCGGCGATTGCTCGGCGCATTATATCCGTGAGGATGTGCTGCGGGAGCTGGTGCTGGAACGGATTCAGGCGGTCAACGAGTATATCCGCGACGACGTGGAGGGCTTTCAGGAGGAATGGCTGCATTACCGCCGCGCCGATCAGGAACGGGACATCCGGGAAGATCAGAAGCGCGTGGAGCAGGCAAGAAAACGCCTTGCCAATCTTGATGTGGTCATGTCCCGGCTCTATGAGGACTATGCGCTCGGTGAGATCAGCAAAGAAAAGTATAAGAAAATGACGGCTGATTATGAAGCGGAGCAGGAACGGTTAAAGCTCGAAATTGAAACAACGGAAGAATGGGTTGAACAGCGGCAGGCGATGGGCGACGATCTGGACGCTTTCATTGCGCTGACGAAAAAGTATGTGGATGTCACAGAGCTGACGCAGACGATTGTCAACGAGTATATCAAGAAGATCATCATCCACGCACCAGACAAGTCTGACGGTAAGCGCAGACAGAAGGTGGAGATCATCTTCAACTTCGTAGACGAGGTGGAAATCCCCGTACTGGCAGAACCCATGATCGCAGAATCTACCATTGGACGCAGAAAAACGGCGTGACCTTCACGGCCACACCGTTCTCTGCCCGAACCGCAAGACTTATAGTTCCTTACGACTGTTGAGCCTTGATATTGCTCGCTTTTTCGATGTCCATCATTGTCCGCTAAGTTCCCCTATTTCTTCTAAGGTTCCAAAGCCTAACTATGACTCGAAATCGGTTTGCGGTGATGAGCCGCACGTGGGTTCGAATCCCACCCGCTCCGCCAGAAATCACGCCGGCCTAATGCTTAACAGTCATAAGTATTAAGGTTGGGCAAAGGAAAAACGGTGCTACCTTCACGGTCACGCCGTTTTTCTGCATACAAGGGTATATTCTGCAATCATGGATTATGATGACACGGGGTTCCAACCTCGTTCATACATCCAATATGTTTATAACAATGGCTGTGCGGTCGTCCATGTATCCTTCGGGCATCATGTAGGCCATGGCCTGAGAAATTAAAGTATCGGCATCCATGGCGGCTAAGGCTGCATCAGACAGCGATGCGAGGAACGGGTCGATTCCGTCAGTACATAAAAGGACCCTGTCGCCTGCGGATAAAGGCAGTTCGCCCACGCGCAGAAACTCTGCGGCGGACGGCATGCCATTCCATACGCCGTAGCCGCAGGGGTGGGAAGGATTGTTGCATATAACGGCGCGTATCTCGTCGGACGTAAACTCCTTGCGGCGGCGATGCACCTCTGCGGTTTGAGGTGTTGTAAAATACGATAGCGTTCCGTTTGAAATCAATATGCCGTTAGAATCTCCTATATATGCATAATGAAGCTTGTGTTCGGCAAAAAGCGCAAGCACGCCGACCGTGCCCGGGAGGAATGGGGAGGGGAAGCCTTCGTTGGCGGCGGCAACGGCCATGTTCCCGGCATATGCTGCCGCTTTAAGGCGGTTCGCCGGTGCGGCAACGTTTTTTTTCAAAAGTACGGCCTGCGCGGCATCGGCAAAGGCGTTGTCGGCGCGGCAGGCGGGGCTGGGGTTGGGGTATATGCCGTCTTCTCTGTCGCGGCTTACACCGTCAAGTATCATGGCAAAACCTGTTGCCTCGTCAAAGAAGAAAAGATCCTCGTTTGGCTTATCGGCATAACGGGTATTTTTTGCTGTGGCGCCTTTCATTGCTAAACGCATGGGGAAGCTCCTTTGCTGCAAAACTTCATATTATATATTCTATTACCATATTAGTGGTATAGCAAGCCCCTATCGACGAATTAAGACGGAATTGTATACATAGAAACAATGTATTGACAAGACGGTGTTTATGTGCTTAAATATCATATAATTAAAGTGTTCTTATGCTTATTATCTGATATATATGTATGAATATACATAATATATTACCGAACGGGTCCAAGGGACGGATCCAAACCTTATACACGAAACCGGGTGGAGGAAACATTGGTGAGTTATCATCAACAGACTATGTTGAACAAATTTAAACAGTCATGGCCTAAAATGGCATTTGTTTGCGTGCTGGGGATCGTGGTTTCTTACGTTATCGGCAGGGGAAGGGAACAAACGGCTTTCGTATGGATAATAAATGCGATATTTTCGGCCGGAATGGCGCTTTTGCTCGTCGGCATAGCGCATCAGCTGACAAATATGCACATGTTTACAAGCCTTTCTTACGGCGTAAAGCTTCTTAAAATGATTTTCCGCAACGAACATAAATCGGCAGACGACTTGAAAGATGACTATATTGAATATCGCGACAGCCGCAAACATCATGATGACGTATCCTTATATATGGTATGCGCGGCAATACTCATTGCGATATCGGCGCTGCTTTCATTATTACATATGCTTTAAGACAAACGGAACCCTAACAAACTTGACTTTAAATTTGAAGCCGATAATGGCTTCTGCAAAAAATAAAAGAACAAAAAAGGAGAGAAAACCGACATGAAGAAAACCATTGCACTGCTTCTGGCCATGATATTCGTAATTGGCCTGCTGGCTGCATGCACTCCCTCCAACACCGCGCAGGATCCTGTGCAGACCGACGACCCCAACGCCGGCACACCTGCGGGAACCACTACCCCGACCGAGGCTCCTGCAGTAGAGCCCGCGGCTGATGGTAAGAAGGTCTATTATTCCGTGCTCAGCTCCGACCATTCGAGCCTCAACTTCCTTGACAATGTCGATAGCCCCGTTGGCAACGTTGCCACCTATTGCATGAGCTATCTGTATCGTCAGTATCCCAACGAAGAAGGCAACGGATACATCTGGATCTGCGACATCGCCGCTGAAGAGCCCATTCAGATCGACGATTACAACTGGCAGATAAAGATCCGTGAGGATGCAAAGTGGAACAATGGCGATCCCATCAATGCGGACACCTTTATGTTCACCTTTAAGCAGCAGCTTGACCCCGTGATGATGCCCCGTATGAGCACCTTCCTGGCCAGCAACGCCATCACCATCGTGAATGCCGAGCAGTATTCCATGCAGAATTCTGAAGGCGGCATCCCCACCGATTGGGAAGACGTCGGTATCAAGAAGATCGACGATTACACCATTCAGATAACCACCGTTGACGTAAACACCGCTACTCAGGTTATGAACCACTTCTTCAACAGGAATAACGTGCCCTGCTACGAGCCCCTGTGGAACGAATGCCTCAGCTCCGACGGCCTGACCACTTCCTACGGTTCCGACCTTGACCACTTCATGGGCTGCGGTCCTTACATCTTCTCTGATTGGACCTATGACTCCGTGCAGACCTATGTTAAGAACCCCGACCATTGGCTGGCTGATTACTTCAACTATGACGAGGTACAGTATCGCGTAGTTCCCGAGCAGAATGCCCGCGTTGAGCTTTGGGAGCAGGGGCAGCTGGATATATTCGCACCCAACTCCGATACCCTCGAAACCTACATCGACGATCCTCGCCTTGTGGAATACGGCTCCAACTCTGTGTTCCATCTGGACATCAACTGCAAGAACCCCAATAACCCCATCAGCGGCAGCGACAACTACCGCAAGGCTATCTATCACGCCATCGACCGCGAGACCATAGCCAAGAACCTGTTTGGCCATATGGAACCCGCCGGTTGGTACGTAAGCGCCCAGGCCGGTATACTCAGCGAGGGTGCCCGCATCTACCGCGAATCCACGTACGGCAAGGCCGTGGAAGAAATGGTTGCCTCCTGGAGCGCAGAAGGCCACACCACCGGCTACAACCCCGAGCTTGCGCTTGATTACCTGAACAAGGCCTATGAAGAGTGCGGCGTTCCCGCTGACACCGTTATCAACATCATCATTGCTTACGATCCCAGCGAGGTACACTGGAACAAGACCGCTCAGTTCCTCCAGGAGGAGTTCCCCAAGGTCTTTAACAACCGCGTGACCGTGGAAATAAAGAACTACAGCGGCATCTCCACCACCGAGTACAAGAAGCAGGGCGACGACGGTTGGGATCTTTCCCCCAACGATTGGGCCCGTGCCGTTGCGCGTACCTATCCTTACGAAGGCTTCTACTACTTCACCAGCGGTTATTCCGGAGCGCCCAACAACTACTTCAACGACGAGTTTGATGCCCAGTTCGCATATTGCCGCGAAATCCAGAACGGCGATTATGAGACCCTGCTGCAGGAAACTCAGAAGCTTGAGGAGATCTACCTTGAGCATGTGGTGCAGTGCCCCGTTGTACAGGATGTTGTTTACGAGCTCCATTCCGACCGTCTGGTTCTGCCCGTTTACACCTATATTCCCGGCTTCGGTTGGGGCGAACCTTACGGCGATATCGTCACCGACTAAGCGCCTGAACAGCCGAACGTTAACTTAACACACATCTTCCGGGGGCATGCTACCTAATGTGGCGGCATGCCCCCGATTCGGATAATAGCAAAAGCTTTATCCGGGGAAGTCCCATGCAGTCAGGAGAATCCTATGTTTAGATACATTATGTCCCGCATCGCTGCAATGCTCATCACGCTTTTCCTTATCATGTCGCTTTCTTTTATCGTGGTGCGCCTGATGCCGATGTCGCTTTTTGAAAATCCGGAGGTGCCGCTTGAAATCCAGAAACAGCTGGAAGACAAGTTCCATCTCAACGATCCTTTGCCGGTTCAGTATTTTTATTTTATTTCGGATATAGTTGCCGGGCTTGATTTCGGTGTTTCCGTAAAGCTTCGTCCCGGCCTGCCGGTATTCGGCATATTGATCAACCGACTTCCGCCCACGATTTTGGTCAATTTCCTGTCTCTTTTCATATCAATACCGTTGGGGCTTATTGCCGGAACGGTAGCAGCGCTTAAGCGCAACACATGGGTGGACCACGTGATATCATTCTTCGTGGTAATATTCATATCAGTACCGTCGTTTGTTTTTGCATCGGCCCTTCAGTATTTCTTAGCATTTAAGCTGGAATGGTTCCCGACGCTTTACGACACGAACGCCGCCACGCTTGCGCAGCAGCTCCACTCTTTGGTGCTGCCCATCATTGCGCTGGCTCTCAGCCCTATAGCTACAATAGCAAGGTATCTGCGCGGTGAACTGATAGAAAATATTTCTTCGGAATATCTGCTGCTTGCGCGCACCAAGGGCCTGACCAAGGTTCAATCCATAGTGCGCCATGCCTTCCGCAATTCGCTTATTCCCATTTCCAATACCCTTATCGCAATGATAACGGGCATAATGGGTGGTTCTCTTGTTATAGAAAACATATTCGCAATACCAGGGCAGGGCGGCTTGACGGTAAAGTCCATTATGGCCGGCGACCATTTCCTTACCGTTGCATGCCTGATATTCTATTCGGTGACGTCATTGGTCACCATATTGCTGGTGGATCTGTCCTACGGCCTGATCGATCCCCGTGTGCGCGTGGGAGGTAAGAAAGCATGATTTATGATAGAAATAATCTGCCGGATGACATTAAAAATTTGCCCGATGCCGATTTTGAACCCTTGCATCAGGAAGATATAAAGGACGAAAAGTTTAAAACTAAACCCGTCGGCTTCTTCAAGGATGCAATGATAAGGCTCAGCAAGAACAGAGTATCCATGATCTCCGGCGCAATAATACTGTTGATCGTGTTGATGGCCATAATGGTGCCTAATATCACAGGGTATTCCTATACTGAGCAGAATGTTGCGCAGCAAAATCTGCCCCCAAAAATACCCGGGCTTGAAAAGCTTGGCATATTCGATGGTTCCCGCGTGCTTACAGACCGCCGCAAGGATAAGCTTGACGATACCGACAGATATCCTGAAGGCTGCATTATCGAGATTTTTAACGAGCATGACGTTAAGAACGTTACCATGTGCGACGTAAAGGTTGACTATTATAAGTACAGCGGCGTGGCAGACGGCGAATATCATTGGCTCGGCACGGACTATTTGGGACGCGACTTGCTTACAAGGCTTTTCCGCGGCGCGCGCATATCGCTTATAATCGCCGCGGTATCCGTTGCGGTAAACCTTGTGATAGGCGTTGTATACGGCGCTATATCCGGCTATTGCGGAGGCAAGATAGATATATTCCTTACGCATTTGGCAGAGGTTTTGGACGGCATGCCGTACGTGGTCGTTACCATTCTGTTCATGTTGGTGTTCGGCGCAGGTATGTTCTCCATAATACTTGCAATGACGGTAACGGGCTGGATAGGCACATCTCGCCTTATCCGCGCCCAGTTCTATCGCTTCAAGGGCCGTGAATACGTGCTGGCTGCCCGCACAATGGGCGTGCCGGACAAGACGCTTATATTCCGCCACATTCTGCCCAACTGCGTAGGCCCCCTGATCATTCGTGCCATGATCGCCGTTCCCGGCGCCATTTTCTCGGAAGCGTTTCTGGCCTATATCGGTCTTGGCATAGCGCCTCCGGAGCCCTCCATAGGCATTCTGCTTTCCAACGGACAGAGCGTGCTGCTGCAGTATCCGTATCAGGTCATATTCCCGGCCGTATTGATTTCGCTGCTGATGGTTGCATTCAACCTGTTCGCCAATGGTCTTAGGGACGCCCTTGACCCGACAAAACGCGGAGAGGAATAAAGCTATGGGTAATGAATATATGAACAAAGAAGTAATTCTCAGCGTGAAGGACCTTCGCATCAACTTCCGCGCTTACGGCGGATTGGTGCAGGCTGTGCGCGGCATAGATTTCAACCTTCACAGGGGCGAAACGCTGGCGATAGTCGGCGAGTCCGGTTCGGGCAAATCCGTCAGCATCAAGGCCATTATGGGTATATTGGCGAACAACGCCATAATAGAATCCGGCGAGATTCTTTATGACGGAATGGACCTTACAAAGGTGCATGAGGATGAATTCCACCGCATCCGCGGCAAGAGGATAGGCCTCATATTCCAGGATCCGCTGTCCGCATTGAACCCCATAATGAAAATAGGCCACCAGATAACGGAGGTGCTGCGGCTTAACGACAAGATGAACAAGCACGACGCCCGCGCAAAGGCGCTTGAGCTTATGAAAGCCGTGGGTATCCCTGATGCGGAGCGCCGCTTTGAGCAGTATCCGTTCCAGTTCTCCGGCGGTATGCGCCAGCGTATAGTTATAGCTATTGCGCTTGCCGGCAATCCGGAAATACTGATTTGTGACGAGCCCACCACCGCGCTGGACGTTACGGTTCAGGCAAAGATACTGGAGCTTATTAACAATATCAAGAAGGAGCGCAACCTGTCCGTTATATTTATAACTCACGATTTGGGCGTTGTAGCAAATATGGCGGACCGTGTGAATGTTATGTATGCGGGCAAGATAGTGGAAACGGGCACCAGCGAGGAGATATTCTTCGAACCTGCCCATCCGTACACATGGGCGCTGCTCAGCTCCATGCCGGATCTTCATACCAAGGAACGCCTTTTGGCGATTCCCGGTACGCCGCCAAACATGATATTCCCGCCCAAGGGCGACGCTTTTGCCGCCAGAAATCAGTTCGCCATGCGAATCGATTATGAGCAGGAGCCGCCTATGTTCAGAATAAGCGATACACATGCTGCGGCAACATGGCTGCTGCATCCCAAGGCCAAGGCAAACGGCATAGAGATGCCCGAAGTGCTTAGGGCCAGAATAGAAAGAATGAAAGGGAGTGGAGTGCAAAATGGCTGAAAACGAATATATTCTTGAAGTAAAAAACCTTTGTCAGCACTTCAGCTCCGGTCACGGCAAAAACAAAATGGTCGTCAAGGCTGTTGACGACGTAAGCTTTGCCGTGCGCAGGGCGGAAACCTTTGGCCTGGTGGGCGAATCCGGCTGCGGAAAAACCACAACGGGCCGCACCATAATCCGTCTGTATGATCCCACGGGCGGCGAGGTTCTGTTTGACGGCAGGGATATCTCCGGCAAAATGACAAAAGATTTGCGGAGCTATCTTACATCGAATATCTCCATGATATTCCAGGACCCCATAGAATCACTTAACCCAAAGATGACCATAGAGGAAATCGTGGGCGAAGGTCTTAAGGTGCGCGGACAGAAGGATCGCGATGAAATTCACCGTCAGGTGGTTGAGATGCTGGAAAAGGTTGGTCTTGTGGAAGAACACGCCACCCGCTATCCGCACGAATTTTCGGGTGGTCAGCGCCAGCGCATAGGCATAGCCCGCGCGATAATCACCAAACCCAAGCTTGTAATTGCAGACGAGCCTGTTTCCGCGCTGGACGTTTCCGTGCAGGCGCAGGTTATAAATCTGCTGAACGATTTGAAGGACGAGATGGGTCTCAGCATACTTTTCATAGCCCATAACCTTTCCGTTGTCAAGTATTTCTCCGACCGTATCGGCGTTATGTACTATGGCCATCTGGTTGAGGTTGCAAATGGCGACGACCTGTATAAGAACCCGCTGCATCCGTATACAAAGGCTTTGCTTTCCGCAATACCCGAACCCAATCCCATTACGGAGCGCACGCGCAAGCGCGTGGATTACGATCCTGAGAGGGACCATGATTATTCCGTTGAGAAGCCCTCGATGGTGGAGGTTGAGCCGGAGCACTTCGTATATTGCTCCCCGTCCGAGCTTGAAGCATACCGCAAGCAGCTCAAGGACTAAAACCAATATACGCATAAAATCATAATAACAATAAAAGGCCGTTATCAATGCGATAGCGGCCTTTTGTTCAGTATTAAGCTTGAATTATTAGCAGCCAATAACCGTTCGGCCTTTATACTTGGATACCGCACATGGATTTAGTTTCTATGCCAGCGATTTGATATGCTCCTTCGCTTTTGCATAGTACTTTTGAAACCGTTCGGAGTCTGTTTCATTATACTTCACGCCAAGCATAATCCATTCGCAATACTCATAGAGCAGAAAATAATCCAGCGTCCTGCGGTAATCATTGTAGTCGATCCCCTTTCCTTTTAACAAATGCTCAAAGTAATATTCTATGGCATAGTCTTTGTCTGCCTGCGTCATATAGAAAAAGGCCGATTCGTCTTCTTCGCCGTGGGCGATAAGGCGGGCAAGTGATGTTGGATAGGGCAGTATTGCGGCATATTCCCAATCGATTATAGTTGCATGACCGTTTGCACACAGTACATTAAACGGCAAAAGATCATCATGGCATAGCGTCCGAGGGACGCTTGAATATAGCCTCAGATACTCTGCATAGGCATGCTCTAAATCCGCATCATTCAAATACTTGCCTCGGTTTTGCTGCCTCGGCAGGCTTGCCTCAAAAGTGAGATCGACAGCCTGACATTCACGTCTTTCCCAATACATATTCTGTAAATAAATCAAGGCGTCAAGAACCGCAGTCAGCGATTCGCGGTCGCACTTCCGCAGGTCGTGCCCTTCTATGTATTCCATAAGTAAAAACAGTTCGCCGCAATAGTTAAGGCTTTTGTAAAGGTGCGGAACAGCGCGCTCGGCAGACACCAAAAAAGTATTGTAAACAGACAGTTCTTGCTCGCTTGCCTTTTTCAGAACGTATGCGGTATTGTCGTCGTTTATTTTCCATACGGCGTAATCCGTGCCGTCCTCCGCGCTTTTGAACGGCGTTGCCTCAGCCTGTTCGCTGAGGCACATTTGTGCAAGTATTTCTTTTATGTTCATAATAGGCCCGTTCCTTCCTGCCGATGATTATCCTACATAAACTTATAATACCACATGCAGCTCTCCGCGTCCATTTAACAATAAAAAAGCTGATAAATGTGAGGAGCACTGAGAACGACTGGTTATAGCGATGCTTTTACGGATGAGAATGACTTTTTCCTTGACAACCTATCGGTCGGTAGGTATAATCTTAGCGGTATTATTTCATGCAGGAGGGCAGCAGAATGGTTGAGCAGGGCAGCACCAAGAAAGCGATTTTGGACAAGGCATTGGATTTATTCTCAGTGCAGGGATATGAAGCCACTTCCATTGCGCAGATAGCAAACGCGGTGGGCATACGTAAGGCATCCATGTACAGCCACTTTAAAAGCAAGCAGGAAATACTGGATGCACTTGTGCGGCATAGCTTAGAGCAGTATGAAAAACGCTCCATATTTGCGCGGGCGAATTGGGACGATCCTGCCTTTACAAAGGATAAGCAGGACGTTACGCCGGACGCAGCGCTGCAGATGGTTCTTGGACATGTGCGCTATATTTTGCATGACCCGCAAATAAGTAAATCCCGCAAAATGCTGACGATAGAGCAGTTCCAAAACGCTGAGCTGAGCGCGCTGCAAACAAAGCAAAATTATGCTGATGTGGTGCGCTATTTTACGGGGCTTGTGAAATTCCTGATTAAGAGCGGGAGACTTATTGATGACGATCCAGAGATAATGGCGGCGCAGCTATGCCTGCCCATATCGGTTTGGATAAACCTTTGCGACCGCGAGCCGGAACGCGAGGACGAAGTGGTTGGGCTGATAGAGCGGCATATAAGGCAGTTTTATAAGGTGTATGGCGTGCCTCGGGAAGATTGAGGGGATAAATGCATGAAATACGGCTGGCTTGATGAATATTTGCTGGCGAAAAAAGGCGTTAGGAAGGACTTTAAAGCGGAGTGGAACTGGCTACGGTACATGGTTGGCGATAAAATGTTTGCTGCGGTGTGCTACGATGATAATTACAACCAGCCGTCGCTTATCACGCTGAAGTTAGATCCTATGGAAGGAGACTTCCTCCGCAGGCACTATGATGATATAATTCCCGGGTATTATATGAACAAGACCCATTGGAATTCGGTCAAGGTGGATGGCGATATATCGGACGATATGCTGAATGACTTGCTCGATAAGTCATATTCTTTGGTGCTTGGCGGGTTGAGTAAGAAAAAACAGGCGGAGATTTTGCAGTAAAGAATAAAACTGTAAATAGGCGTAACAAACATGAAAGAACGAATCATAGATAAAGAAATCAGATTTATACCCTATTACCGCAACGATGCCGCATCGCTTCCATGGTATCAGGATTTGGATGTATGTAAGCAGGTGGACAATAGGGACAAGCCATACGATACGGAACTGCTGCACAGCATGTATGATTATCTCTGCGCACATGGCGATTGCTATTATATAGAATACAACGGTGTGCTGGTAGGGGATGTTTCCCTGCGGGACAGCGGGGAAATAGCCATTGTGATTTGCAAAGAATACCAGAACAAGCATATCGGCCGGCGCTGCGTTATTGATATGCTGAAGCTTGCAAAGGAAAAGGAAATGGCGAAGGTTACGGCAAATATCTATTCCTTTAATGCGCAAAGCCGCCGCATGTTCCTGTCAGTAGGATTTAGGCAGACTGATGAGGAATGGTATGAATATGCGCTTTAGGAAGCGGGAATAGAGGCCGATTGAGCGCGAGCTGCTTTTATTTTGACCGTTTGGCTACCGAACGACAGGTTGCTGCGGAATGAGGAGGATAATATGAAAAAACGCACGGCAAAGCGTGCTTTGAAGTGGATAGGCATAACGATAGGGGTATTGCTGATTATTATTGCCGCCGGAGCGGCGGTGATGTTCGGGCCGTTCGTAAAGGCTGCAAACAGCATAGAAAACTTGAAGATGGGCTTTATGCAATGGAGTTTGCGGGGGACTACGGGTTTGATGATTTCCTTGCTAATGGCGGCGCCGCAAGCGACGGCGAAGTTGCGGAATATTTGGTTTCGTTCCTGTCGCATGGCTTTTACAAGGCGGATGGAAATGTGACGACTGGAAGTTTCGGCTGCTCCACGATATATACGCAGGATGAAAACGGCACTTACTTCTTTGGACGCAACTATGACTGGGCAGAATGTGAAACCATGATAGTGCATACCAAGCCCGAAAACGGATATGAGTCGGTATCTACCTGCTGCCTAGATTTTTTAGGTTTTGGCGATAAGTATGCGCCGGACGGATCGATGACGGAACGGATGCAGAGCATAGCGGCGATTTATGTTCCGCTGGACGGCATGAATGCCAAAGGGCTTGTTGTGGCCGACTTGACGGCGGGGGATGACGAGGAAACGTACCAGCGGACAGGCAAGGTGAACCTGACCACCACCACGGCCATTCGCCTGCTGCTGGATAAAGCGGCAGACGTGGACGAAGCCGTTGCGCTGCTGAAGCAGTATGACATGAATTCATCCATAGGCATTTCTCATCATCTGTCCATTGCGGATGCGCACGGCAAAAGCATTGTTGTGGAGTATGTTAACGGAGAAATGCTGGTTAGCGAAACAAAAGTGGTCACAAACCATTATCTTACCGACTGCGAAAAGAGGGGCATTGGCTCGGCGCAGCCGCTGCGCGGATTTTTATTTTGCGGAGAACTATGACCATGAATATAGGCTGATACTGCTGGGGAAAAACGGCATTAAGGATGGCAGGCAGTATAAGCTTCAAACAAAGGACTTGTGTGCTCAGGCGCGGGAGGCGGGCATAGACTATAAGCCCGCGCGGGAATAGACGGTGAAGTCGCTTGCAAAAGGCTGCCGATTACGGCGATAAGTGTGTTGAGGTATTATAATACAGGAGGAGATAAAATGAAAAAGTTATATGAGAAAAACGAGCTGACATTTGCAATTGTATGGATAGTTATTTATTGTGTTTTGCAGTCCCTGGCGAATCCACTGAACGAAATAATAGGAATCGAATACTCCGCAAGCGCAGTTTTCTGCATATTGCAGGCGATCGTTCTTCTCGGCTTTATACGAAAGAACGGATTGCAGAAGCGCTATGGACTTTGCAGATCGCAGGTTCCTGCATGGCGGTTCCTTTACTATGTGCCGCTTTTGGTATTGGCGTCGGGAAATCTTTGGAACGGTTTTGCCGTAAACTATTCGCTGACAGAAACGGTTTGTCGCATCGTGTGCATGCTCTGCGTTGGATTTCTGGAGGAAGTGATTTTCAGGGGGCTTCTGTTTGCTTCTATTGCAAAGGATAATGTGAAATCCGCAATAATTATTTCAAGCGTAACTTTCGGCATAGGGCACATTATCAACCTTTTCAACGGCAGCGGCATGGGCTTGGCAAGCAATCTGTGCCAGATTGTATTTGCGGTTGCGGTAGGCTTTATGCTTGTAACTATTTTTTATCGCGGCGGAAGCATGCTCCCCTGCATCATCGTTCACTCTGCTATTAACACGCTTGGTACGTTTGCTAATGATACTGATGTCGCCATGCAAGGGCAGCTGATCCATATAGCCGTTCTGATAGCTATAACAGTCGCATATACGCTGATTCTTATAATAACGCTTCCGAAGAAGCAATTGGCAAATGCTGCGGAGAACAAGTGAAGCACCGTGAAAGAAGCTAAGGTTGTTCGGAATCCGATAAATACTTTCAGAATGACCAAGAAATTGATTTGATTAAAGAAAGGAACGAAATACGAATGGAACACACAAACTTTGAAATAGTCCGCGCACAGGCGGAGGATGCGGCTGCGCTGCTGGATTATCTGAAAATAGTGGGTGGGGAGACGGACAATCTCAGCTTCGGTGCGGAGGGCGTGCCGCTTGATGTTGAAGCAGAGAAAGCGTATCTTGGTGTGCAGGCGCAGTCGCAAGACAATATTCAGCTGCTTGCCAAGGCGAACGGGGAGATAATAGGCACCGCCAGTCTTAACCGCAAGCAAAGACGCATGGGACACCGCGCGGAGTTCGGGATAAGCCTGAAAAAGGCATGGTGGGGTTGCGGCGCTGCGTTCGCCCTTATGGAGCGCATACTTGCTTTTGCAAGGGAAAACGGAGTGGAACAGGTCAATCTTGAGGTGCGCAGTGATAATAAGCGCGCCATAGCGCTGTATGAAAGGTTTGGCTTTCGCAAGCTATGCACATTTCCGGGCTTTTTCAAAATTAATGGTGAACTGATAGATTTTGACTTCATGAATCTATCCATTTGCCCCGGCGAAAACGAAATACACTAAATGCGGCGTAAGGAGGGATATATATGAACAAACTGATTGGCTGCTGCGGGCTGGACTGCGAAAAGTGCGACGCCAGAATAGCAACGATAGCAAACGACAATGCCTTGCGCGAAAAAACCGCCGCCCTGTGGACAAAGCTGAACGGCGTAACGATAACGCCTGAAATGATAAACTGCACCGGCTGCCGCATAGAGGGCGCAAAAACGCCGTTCTGCGACAAGTTATGCCCAGTACATAACTGCGTTAGGGAGAAGGGAATGGATACCTGCGCCGATTGCCCGGAGATGGACGGATGCAGCACACTTGGGCACATTGCCGCAAACAATCCGGCGGTGCTTGAAAGGCTGAAGAGGCTTCATGAGTCGAAATAAGGAGGATACAACCATGTCAAAACGGGCGAGACAATATATAGGGATACTGGCGGCAGTTGTCGTGTATTATCTTGTTCACGAAGGGGCGCATCTTTTGCATGCGCTTTTCGCGGGCGTGTTTAAGCAAATCAACTTCATGGGCATAGGCGTGCAGATAGATGTTTATGCCGGGCGCATGAGCGAAGCACAGCTTGGCGCATTCTACCTTGCGGGTGCAGCGGCAACATTCTGCGGCGGATATGCTTTGGCTGCGCTTGCGGGCAAAATATGCTGCGCAAAGAGCAAGCTGCTACGCGCAGCACTTTACTATATAACGATTGCATTTTTACTGCTTGATCCGCTGTATCTCAGCATTCTCTGCGGCTTTTTCGGCGGCGGGGACATGAACGGCATAGATCTTCTTTGTCCGGAGTGGGCGGCAAGATGTCTTTTCGGCGTGCTGCTCATTGCAAACGCACTGGTGTTCTGGAAACGTGTGCTGCCGGTATATAAAAAGTCATTTGCGGAGTGAAACGTATTTTGCGCCCAAGTACTAAACGGAACTTGGGCGCTTTGCCGACTGAAATCATACTATGTTTCTCTGCGGAAATCCTTGATATAGCAGTAATCATTTGCAAACAGTCCATTCACATATAGAGGCAGATATCCATCATCTGTGTGGAAAAACCAATAGGTTTTCTTGCCGATACTGTCTACATATTCCAAACTTGTTCCGCTGTCATGCTCACCGAAGGCGGTTACGGTTTCATAAATATTTGCGCAATCGGACGTATCACACACCATCCAGTAAGTTTCATCTATCAGCGGATGCGATAGATAGTAAACGGAATACTCATCATCCCAATAATCATCCGCATGGCAAAATGAATATAATACATCAGATGTGATGTACCACTTTTGCTTCTTATTAATTAGCAAATGCGGTGTAATAGCCCCATTGACATTGCTTTCTATAATTAGGACGGAAGATTCGCCGCTTATCTGCGTGATGCTGTTAGCGCTGTTTGTGCCGCTTATATATGAATAGGCGGCATACTCACTGCCGAACCCAACAAGCAAAGACTCCGGAGGAAATATAATAGTTAGCCATGAAAGTGTGGCTAAAACTGCATATGCGATGATAATGCTGCGTATCTGCTTTTTGCCACGAAAAAGCCATACGAGCAATATAGCTATGATGCATGCAAAGATTATGATGCTTCTTATAGCGTTAAACATTTTCTCCCAACCTGCCCGAACTGATATACATCAATGTTTTCTATAAATACAATATACCACACACTTCCTGCCTTCGTCCATATAAAACGTAGCCTTTTATGCAATATCAGCACATATACAAAATGCAGCATCGCTACGGAGTGGCGCGTATCTGCCGCATTGACAAATGCGGCGGCGCTACGCTATCATAAAATTAAGCATCATACGACTGGCATAGCGAAAGAACAGGAGGGACACAATGCCGCTGCAGATAGTAAGAAACGATATTACGAAAATGAAAGTGGACGCCATTGTGAATGCCGCTAACATGACCTTGCTCGGCGGCGGGGGCGTTGATGGCTGCATACACCGCGCGGCTGGGCCGAAGCTGCTTAAAGAATGCATAACGCTGCACGGCTGCATGACGGGCAGCGCAAAGGTGACGCGCGGCTATGACCTTCCCTGTAAATATGTTATACATGCCGTTGGACCGCGCTGGAAGGATGGAATGCACGGTGAGCGGGAGCAGCTTATATCCTGCTACAAAACCTCGCTTGCGCTGGCCAAAGAGCGCGGCTGCGCATCAGTTGCATTCCCGCTGATATCATCAGGAATATACGGCTATCCAAAGGATCAGGCGTTAAGGGTAGCGGTGGACACTATAAGCGAATTTCTGCTTGAAAACGACATGACGGTTTATATTGTCGTTTTCGATAAAAATGCGTACCAAATTGGTAATAAGCTCTTTGCGGACATCGCTGCTTATATAGACGATAAATACGTTGATGCGCATACGGATGATGCGGAGGAGCGCCTGCGCAGGCTGAGCATGCCCGAATTGAGCGAGTCCGTCTTTTCCATGCCGAAGATGGCGACAATGCCTGCCACGCTTGACGAAGCGCTGGGGCAAATGGACGAAAGCTTTTCCGAAATGCTGCTGCGCAAAATAGACGAACGCGGCATGACGGACGCGCAATGCTATAAGAAAGCGAACATAGACCGCAAGCTGTTTTCGAAGATACGTGCGGACAGGCTGTATAAGCCGTCAAAACCGACCGCGATAGCGTTTTGCATAGCGCTTGAACTTCCTCTTGATGAGATGCGTGAAATGCTCATGAAGGCCGGATTTGCCCTGTCACATTCAAATAAGTTCGATATAATAGTTGAATACTTCGTGGAGCGCGGCAACTACAACGTGTTTGAAATAAACGAAGCGCTGTTCGCGTTTGACCAAAGCCTGATAGGGGCGTAGTGGCAGGAAAGGAGTAAATATGATGACGAACTACAAGGCAAAAGACTATAGGGTATTTGAAATGTTCAGCGAACAATGGGCACTTGTTACGGCGGGAACCATGGAACGCTTCAATAGCTGCACATTGGGCTGGGGCAGCCTTGGCAACATATGGGGACACGACGGCAAAACATGCCCTATCGTAACGGTATATGTGCATCCTGCGCGCTATACGAGCGAGTTTCTTACCGAAAACGATACGTTCACCGTAAGCTTTTATCCGGAATCCTGCCGCAATGCGCTCCGCTATATGGGCTCGCATTCGGGCAGGGATGGCGATAAGGCTGCCGCGGCGGGGCTTACTCCTGCCGCAATGGGAAACAGCGTAACGTATGAGGAAGCGAATTTGACTTTCCTGTGTAAAAAGCTGTATCAGCACCAGTTTGCCAAGGAAAATATCGCGCCGGAGATACAGCAATATTATGCTTCCGCGCCAAAAGCGTTTCCGGATTTCAACGGCGGTTGGCAGCCGCATATTATGTTTATTGGAGAAATAATAGACGTGGACGATAAGCGATAGAAGCTATTTGTCGCCTGCCAAGCGACCATGCCAAACGAATATTGATGTAAGATATGACTGCAAGGTGAGGGAACGAACCAAGCAGCCATATTTTTTACGCGGAGGGAAAGAAAATGAAAAAGAACCTGACGGAGATAGTATTCATACTCGATCGCAGCGGCTCCATGAGCGGGCTGGAAGCGGATACGATAGGCGGCTTCAACTCAATGATAGAAAAGCAGAAGAAAGAGGCGGGGGAGGCGCTGATATCGACCGTGCTGTTCGATAACTTCAGCGAGGTAATTCACGATCGCATACCCGTTGGCCGCGTGGAGCCGATGACGGACAGGGAATACTATGTGCGCGGCTGCACGGCACTGCTGGACGCGATTGGCGGAGCGATACACCACATAGGCAACATACATAAGCACGCGCGGGAGGAGGACGTGCCGGAGCATACTCTGTTCGTAATAACTACGGACGGCATGGAGAACGCCAGCCGCCGTTACGACAGCGAAACCGTGAAGAAGATGATAGAGCGGCAGAAGGCGAAATACGGCTGGGAGTTCCTGTTCTTGGGCGCGAACATAGACGCCGTTGAAACGGCAAGCCGCTTCGGCATAGGCGCGGACAGGTCCGTGAATTACCACAGCGACCATCAGGGAACGCAGCTGAACTACGAAGTGCTGAGCGAAGCCGTATCCACCGTGCGTTGCAGCGCAGCGCTCGGCACGGAGTGGAAAAAGCGCATAGATGATGACTACAAAACAAGAAAGTACACGACAGATAAAAGGTGATTCCGGTATCGGGATAAATCAAAAGCCGGAAGCAATCGCTTCCGGCTTTAACTGGCTCCCCCTGTTGGACTCGAACCAACGACACTGCGGTTAACAGCCGCATGCTCTACCGACTGAGCTAAGGAGGAACGGAACGAGTGTTATTATAGCGCGTGATTCCGTATTTGGCAACCCCTTTTTTCAAAAAAGTTAAAAATTTTTTGAGAGGGTCGATTTATACAGACAAACAGGCACTTTTTTATAAATACAATATCCCGACATATGCTGCCGGGATATTGCCGCGCCCATTCGACCTTCCGCATTTTTTTGTTTGCGGCCTGTGAGCTTATGATACTATTTCCGCGGCCCTTGATCAAGCACTTCGCCAAAGGCGGTGCTTTTTCGGCAAAAATAGAGCAACTTAATGCTGCCGCCATTTAGGCAGTATGCCCATGGCCTTCAACGCATCGTATACCTTTGGATTGGGCAGCCCTATTACCGTGAAGTAGCAGCCGTCTATCTTTTCTACCAGCACCGTCGCCGGCCCCTGTATGCCGTATGCGCCGGCTTTGTCCATAGGCTCGCCTGTGGCTATATAGTCGCGTATTTCGTCCGGCTCGAGCGTTTTGAACGTGACTTCGGCCTTGTCATAGAATATGGTTTCATTGTCACCGGCTATTATGGCAACGCCCGTGAACACGGTGTGCGTGCGGCCGCTGAGTGTGGACAGTATGTGGAAAGCATCTTCTTCATCACGCGGTTTGCCCAAAATTTCGCCGTCAAGGTAAACTATTGTGTCGGAGCCGAGCACGCAGCAGCCCGGGTTTTCCTCCGCAACAGCTGCGGCCTTTACCCGCGCAAGGCGGCTTACGTATTCACCCGGCGCGCAATGGCCTATGTTTTCTTCGGCCCGGCTTGGCTTAACGGTAAAGTCATACCCCATAAGGGTAAGCATTTCCCTGCGCCGTGGGGAAGCGGATGCAAGTATAAGTTCCATCTTTTCCTCCTTTAATCGGATAGCTGCTGGAATCCAAGCCCGTATGCAGTGTCGTAGGGGCAAAGCAGCACCAGTGCGGATTTATCCACGCTGTATGCTATGCCGCGGATATGGCAGGCCTCCGCGCGGGAACAGGCGCACATGAGTATAGTCCGGTCGGAGCCCGAGAACATGCCTGTGCCCTTTATGCTCGTTACGCCGCGGCCTATGTTATGCATTATCTCATCGGATATTTCCTTCGGCTTGCCGGTCACTATGAAAGTTACCTGACCTGTCATGAAGCCGGCGGTTATCTTGTCTATCACCGTGGTGCTTACGGCCGTCATAACTATGCCCTGCAGCACGGCGTCTATCCTGCCGAATACAATGCCGCCCAGCAGTATTACCGTGCCGTCAATGCATATGGATATGGTGCCGATGGAAAGATGGGGGAACTTTTTCCTAAGGCTCATTATAAGAAAATCCGTGCCGCCGGTGGAAGAGCCGCGCCAATATACCAGCGCAAGCCCTGCGCCGCTCAGCGCGCCCGCGAACAGCGCCGCCATGAGCGCATCGCCTTTATATACGGGCAGCAGCGGGAATACGAAGTCTATTATAACGGTGCTTATGACCATTGTCTTGATAGACTTGAAGAAAAACTTTTTGCCCAGCGTCCTTATGCATATTATAACTATCGGAATGTTTAGCACCAGCGTGCATATACCGATGGGCCACTGAGTAAAGTGGTTTATTATTATGGCTAGGCCGGATATGCCGCCCGGGGCGAACTCCGCCTGCGAGGCGAAGCTGTATATTCCCGCGGCGTAAAGAATGCCGCCTATTATATCGAACAGCAGATCCATCAAAATCTCTTTCAACTTTGCTTTTCTTTCAGCCGTCATATGTAAAATATCCTCCTTTGCGCGCCCGCTATTTTTGCGGACAACCGATTGTAACACCGCCTTTATGTCCTTGTCAAACTGACTATTTATGCAAATGCATAAAATAAATTATTTTTTGCTTGCAAAAGCTTGAACACCGTGCTAAAATACTATCTGTTTGAGTAAAAACGCACGCTACCGTCGTAAGGAGGTGTAATGCATGGGTAAGTACTGCGAAATATGCAAGAAGGGCGTTATGAGCGGTAATCTGGTAAGCCATTCCAACAGAAAGACCAGGACCACTTGGGCTCCCAACATTCAGACCGTTCACGCGGTGGTTAACGGCACTGTGCGCAAGGTGAATGTTTGCACTCGCTGCCTTCGTTCCGGCAAGGTTGAGCGCAGCTTCTAATAAAAGCGATTTCTGTGCATATGCGCGGCGTTCCTTCGGGGATGCCGCGTTTTCTTTATGCAAAATACCATTCTTTATCATAGCATATCAAATGCGCTTTGGGCAAATGCTATTGGTGAGCGAAAAGTGAAAGGGAGATTAAGAGATGAAGTTCAGCTACGACGAGAGCTATCTGCCTCTTAAAAAGAACCTGACCGGTACGCTTGCCGCGCAAGACAGCGCAGGGGAGGGCGATGCGGAGCATCAGCCCGGCGATGATACCCGCCGTGAGGAGCCGCTCCGCAGCTAAGCAAACAGGCATATAGCCCAAAACAACAAAAGGCCGCATATTTCTATGCGGTCTTTTGCTGTATAAGATTATTTAACCACCAATTCCCCGTTTACGCAGTCCACGGTGTAAACCGTACCGGGTTCGGGGTCGGATTCGATTATCTTGCGGGCAAGCAGCGTTTCAAGCTTGGACTGAAGCAGTCTCTTGAGCGGCCTTGCGCCATAATGCGGATCGTATCCGGCATCGGCAATATAGTGCTTTGCGGCGTCTGTAAGCTGCACGTCCAGCCTGCGTTCGGCAAGGCGATGGCGGATATCCTTGAGCATAAGCTCGGTTATGGCAAATATCTCCTGCTTATCAAGCGGCTTATAGAACACTATGTCGTCTATCCTGTTAAGGAACTCGGGGCGGAAGCTCTGCTTAAGCAGCGCGTTTACCTGATTGCGTGCTTCCTCGGTTATCTTGCCGTCCTTTATGCCGTCCAGTATGTACTGGCTGCCAAGGTTGCTGGTCATTACTATTACGGTATTCTTGAAGTCCACCGTGCGGCCCTGCGAATCGGTCATGCGGCCGTCGTCAAGCACCTGCAGCAGCACGTTGAAAACGTCCGGATGCGCCTTTTCAATCTCGTCGAACAGCACAACGCAGTAAGGCTTCCTGCGCACGGCCTCGGTAAGCTGACCGCCCTCATCATAGCCAACGTATCCCGGAGGTGCGCCTATCAGGCGAGCCACGGAGTATTTCTCCATGTATTCGCTCATGTCTATACGCACCATGTTGTTCTCGTCGTCAAACAGCGCCTCGGCAAGCGCTTTTGCGAGCTCCGTCTTGCCCACGCCAGTGGGGCCGAGGAACAGAAAACTGCCTATGGGCTTTGAAGGATCCTTCAGGCCGGCCCTTGTGCGCAGAATGGCGTTGGATACGGTCTTTACGGCCTCATCCTGACCTATCACGCGCTGATGCAGAATATCTTCAAGGCGCAGCAGCTTTTCGCGTTCACCCTCCATCAGTCTTGCTACCGGTATGCCGGTCCAGCGGGCAACTATGCGGGCAATTTCGTCTTCCGTCACGCGGTCGCGCAGCAGTCCGCTCGCTTTGCCCTTCTCCATTTCCTTTTCGGCATGGTCAAGCTCTTCCTTCAGCTTCGGCAGCTTGCCGTATTTCAGCTCGGCCGCCTTATTGAGGTCATATTCGCGCTCGGCGCGCTCCATCTGCGCATTAAGGTCTTCTATCTCGCCGCGTATGCGCTGCACGTTCTTGATGGAATCCTTTTCCTTGTCCCATTTGGCCTTGAGCTGCTTGAATTTCTCGCGGTCGTCGGCAAGGGTTTTCTGTATCTCTTTCAGATGCTCCTCGCTCAGCTTGTCGGATTCCTTTTTCAATGCCGCTTCTTCAATTTCAAGCTGCATTATCTTGCGGGAAAGTTCGTCAAGCTCCGTGGGCATAGAGTCCATTTCCGTCCTTATCAGCGCACATGCTTCATCCACAAGGTCTATCGCCTTGTCCGGAAGGAAACGGTCGCTTATATATCTGTGCGAAAGGGTTGCCGCGGCTATAAGCGCGTTGTCGCTTATCTTAACGCCGTGGTAAACCTCGTAGCGCTCCTTCAGGCCGCGCAGTATGGATATTGTATCCTCAACGCTCGGCTCGTCCACCATTACCGGCTGGAAACGGCGGGAGAGGGCGGCATCTTTTTCGATGTACTTGCGGTATTCGTCAAGCGTGGTTGCGCCTATGCAGTGCAGCTCGCCGCGCGCAAGCATGGGCTTGAGCAGATTGCCGGCATCCATGCTGCCTTCGGTTTTGCCCGCGCCAACTATTGTGTGCAGCTCATCGATAAACAGTATTATCTTGCCTTCGCTGCGCTTGACCTCGCCAAGCACGGCCTTCAGCCTTTCTTCAAATTCGCCGCGGAACTTTGCGCCGGCTATCAGCGCGCCCATATCCAGCGAATATATTTTGCGCTCCTTCAGGTTAGCCGGTACGTCCCCGCGCACTATCCTCTGCGCAAGGCCTTCGGCTATTGCCGTTTTACCAACGCCCGGCTCACCTATCAGCACAGGATTGTTCTTGGTTTTGCGCGACAGTATGCGTATAACGTTCCTCACTTCGTCATCACGGCCGATAACGGGATCAAGCTTTTGCCTGCGCGCAAGTTCAACAAGGTCCTGCGCGTATTTATTCAGCGCATCGTATGTGCCTTCTGGATTATCGGTTGTTACCCTCGCGCCGCCGCGCACTTCCTCAAGCGCCTTAAGAAAGTCGTTCTTCTTTATGTTATAGAGGGAAAACAGCTCTCTCATGGCGGAGTTGGGCTGCTCCATCATGCCAAGAAACAAATGCTCCACGGAAACATACTCATCCTTCATATGGATGGCTATTTCCTCGGCCTTGTTCAGCGCCTTGTCAAGATCCTGCGTAACGTATATCCTGTCCGCCTCGCGGCTGGAACCGGTTACCTGCGGCAGCCTTGCTATCGCCGCGCCTACTGCGCCCGCGAAGCCCTCCGCATCGGAACCCATGCGCTCGATAAGGCTCTTTATGAGCGAATCCTCCTGACCAAGGAGCGCCGCGCACAAATGCTCCTGATCCACCTGCTGATTGTTATGCGATACCGCTATGCTTTGGGCGGACTGTACCGCCTCAAGCGATCTTTGCGTAAGTTTGTTTATGTTCATAGGGGTTACCTCCTGCCCACGGGAACTTTTGTTCCCGTCGATTACAATACTATTATAGTCTTAACCGAAAAATAAGCAATGGAGTCATTGTAATGCTAATTTGAAATAATTGTGAAGGGGAGAAAGAAAACATTATTGTTTGTCAAAAAAACATTTAGCCTATTTGCCTATTGAATTAATGGCGGTTTTGGGCGATAATTAGTAGTAATTATTTTGATTACTTTTGATAGGAGATATACCCCACTATGAACGTACTTCAGGAGCGCATCAAGAAAGAGGGCAAAGTCCTGCCCGGCAACATTATTAAGGTCGACGGATTTTTGAACCACCGCGTGGACGTTAAACTTATGCGGGAAATGGCAAAGGAATTCGGTCGGCTTTTTGATTTGACCGGCATCACCGCCGTGCTTACGGTAGAGGCCAGCGGAATAGCGCTTGCCACCATCTGTGCCGAGGAATTCGGCGTGCCCATGATTTTCGCCAAAAAGGCCAAGAGCGACAATATCGAAGGCGGCCTGTACAAAAGCGAGATATTCTCCTATACATATAAAAAGAAAGTAACGCTGCTGATGAGCAAGCAGTGGCTCGGCCCCAACGATAAGGTGCTCATTATAGACGATTTCCTTGCCAACGGCGAAGCGCTGCATGGCTTGGTGGATATAATAGAGCAGGCCGGCGCGCAGCTGATAGGCATGGGCGTTGCGGTTGAAAAGGGCTTCCAGCCCGGCGGCGCGCGCCTGAGGAGCGAAGGCGTGAACCTGCATTCCCTTGCAATAATCGAAAAGGCCGACGAAAACGGCATAGTATTCCGTAACGAGGAGTAATTGGATGGAGAAAATAATCGTTGTGGACTTTGGCGGTCAGTATAATCAGCTGATCGCCCGCCGTGTGCGCGATCTTGGCGTATACTGCGAAATAGTCCCATACACAATAGGCGTGGCAAAGCTTGCTGCCATGCAGCCCGCAGGGTTGATATTCACCGGCGGGCCGAACAGCGTGTATCTTGAAACATCTCCGCATATATCCGATGAAATATTCGGCCTTAACGTGCCCATTTTGGGCATATGCTACGGCTGCCAGATATTGGCGTATATGCTGGGCGGCACCGTGTCCCCCGCGGAGACGGCAGCTGCGCGCGAATACGGCAAAACGGAAACGGACTATCTTGCAGGATCGAAGCTGTTTGACGAAGGCCACGGCATAACATGGATGAGCCATGGCGACTATATTTCAAAAGCGCCTGCCGGTTTCAGCGTAACGGCCAAAACGCCGGTATGCCCCGTTGCGGCCATGGAATGCGATGAAAAGCGGCTTTACGGCGTGCAGTTCCACCTTGAGGTGAACCATACCGTAGGCGGTATAGATATGCTCCGCCGCTTCCTGTTCGATGTTTGCGGCTGCAAGGGCGAATGGAAGATGGACAGCTTTATCGATACCACCGTTGCCGAGCTTAAACGCACCATTGGCGACAAGGGCGTTGTGCTGGGCCTGAGCGGCGGCGTGGATTCGTCCGTTGCGGCGGCGCTGCTTTCAAAGGCCGTCGGTAAGCAGCTCACCTGTGTATTTGTGGATCAGGGCCTTATGCGCAAGAATGAGGGAGACATGGTGGAGCAGACATTTACAAAGCTGTTCGACATGAACTTTGTCCGCATAAACTGCCAACAGCATTTCTATGATTGCCTGAAGGGAGTAAGCGACCCCGAACAGAAGCGCAAGATAATCGGCACGGAGTTTTACCGCGTATTCTGGGACAAGATACGCGAAAGCTATGGCGACGGCTTCTTTGCGCAGGGAACCATATATCCCGACCGCATAGAAAGCGGCAAGGGCGACGCCGCCGTCATAAAGACGCATCATAATCAGGTCAAGCAGCCTGACGATATAAAGTTCCTTGGCACGATAGAGCCGCTGAAGGATCTTTTCAAGGATGAAGTGCGCCGCGTGGGCGAAATGCTGGGCATTCCGCATGAACTTGTGTGGCGGCAACCGTTTCCTGGCCCCGGCCTTGGCGTGCGTATAATAGGCGAAGTCACGCCCGAAAAGGTGCGCATATTGCAGGATGCGGACGCGGTGCTGCGCGACGAAATGGACAAATGCGGCTATGCTGACAAGATGAGCCAGTTCTTCGCCGTATTGCCCGGCGTAAAGACCGTTGGCGTAATGGGAGACGGCCGCACATATGATGAGCTTATAGCCATCCGCGCTGTCACCACGGTCGATTTCATGACGGCTGACTGGGCGCACATCCCATATGAGATACTCGGCCGCGTATCCAACCGCATAATAAACGAAGTACCTCACGTAAACCGCGTAGTCTACGACATAACCTCCAAGCCCCCGGGAACGGTGGAGTGGGAATAAATATTTAGTGCTTTCTGAATCCTGAAAAACGTTGGTAATACAGCGTTTTTCAGGATTTTTCTTTTTTAGCGGCTACAAATTGGCTACATTTGCAGCGATTTTTGTAGCCAGAGGCTCACGGCATAATGCCGTCAAGCTGTCTGGCTACCTCCACCTGCTTGTTGGGGTACAGGTGACTGTACGTGTCCATCGTTGTCTGTACCTTTTCATGTCCGAGCCGCTCCGCGATTAGCAGCGGAGAGAAGCCCATCTCCACCAGCAGGCTGGCGTGGCTGTGTCGAATGTCATGCACCCGGATGCGCTTTACCCCCGATGCCTTGCAGCCATACTCCATTTCGTGATACAGAAAGCTCTTGGTATAGGGAAAGAGCCGGTCGTCCTTTTGCAGCCCGTAGCAATGGGACATATACTCCTGCAAACAGGTGCAAAGACCGTCGGGAATAGGGATAGTACGGATGCTTTTCGGTGTTTTCGGAGTGGTGATAATATCCTCTTTGCCGAGGCGCTGATAGCTCTTGTTTACCGTCAGGGTTTTCTTTTCAAAGTCGATGTCCGACGGCGTAAGCGCCAATAGCTCTCCTTCGCGGATTCCGGTGAAGTACAAGGTCATAAATACCGTGTAGCTGGCGGGACGGTCTTTCATGCTCTCGATAAATGTCTGGAACTCGTCCTTTGTCCAGAACAGCATTTCATCGGCTTTCTTCTTGCCCATGCTCCCCGCCTTGTGGCAGGGATTTTCTTTCAGCCCATAGTATTTGACTGCGTAGTTGAAAATCGCCGTGAGCTGGTTGTTGATGCACTTGAGATAGGTCTGGGCGTAAGGCTTGCCGCTTTCATCCCGGTAGCTGGTCAGGGAGTTCTGCCATTGGCGCACGTGAGTGGGCTTGATCTCGTTCAGCGGGATTTTCTTGAAGAAAGGCGTTACCTTCAGGTCGATCAGCCATTTCTTGCTGGCAACGGTTGAGGGCTTGAGGCGGTGCTCCATATCCTTGACATACAGAGAGATGAAGTCACCGAAGGTCATGCCGAGGCTGCCCGTAGATTGGCTGATAAAGTCACGTTCCCATTGCAGGGCTTCCTTCTTGGTGGCAAAGCCACGCTTCTTCTTGTGGATGGTCTTGCCCGTCCAGTCCGTCACGCGGATCTGGGACATCCAGCGACCGGTGTCGCCGTCTTTTGTTACTGACATTTTTTACCTCCTTCCCTCAAGAATCAGGCTTTGATCAGGCTATTCACTCGTTACTCTCGCTTTTACCGTATTCCTTTTCCAGAAACTCCGTCCGCTTTGCGATTCGCTCATCGCGGTCAAGTTCCTCCGGCTCTGTGCATTTGACTGCGTTCGCGGCGTAATATGCCAAAGTCTGCTCCTTCCAGCGCTTATATGCTGCCTGCGTGGAGTTATAGGCGCGAAGCTCGCTGCGCTCGTCCTCCCACTGTTCAAGAAAGAGGCACATATCCGCATTGAACTCCGCCGTGCTCTTTCCATCAAAGGAAACCGAGCACTCCCATTGCTTGCTGCGGGGCGGCTTCTGCACATTGATCTTGAAGTCGATGCCCTCTACCGTTTCCAGCTTAAAGAGGAAGTCCATCACGTCGGCAAGCGTCCTGATCTGTGTCGTGCTGGATTCATACCCAAGAATATAGGTTGAGGTCGTGTCCAGCAGGTCTGCGATCTGATTGACAACGGCAATCGACACTTCAATCTCTCCGGTTTCGTACTTCTGTACGGTGCGGAGAGATTTTTTCAGCATTTGTGCCAGCTCGGTCTGGTTCAGCCCTTTGCGTTTTCGGAGCTGCTTGATTCTCTGCCCAATGGCGGGATAATCGAAATTGTCCATGTCTGATTCACCTCGTCCATATCATATCACAGAATAAAGCGAATTGCAAGTACATATTTTTATTTCGCAAAGGCTCGACAGATGCATCTTGTGTGCGTATAATAAATATGTACTTAGGATACGCTTTTCAACAGAACTGGCAGAGCGAGAATGAATGGAAGATACGTAACCCGAGAAAAATACTTTGAAACAGGAGGTACTATGAGAGCACAGTTTATCACAGCGTCAGAGGTGGCGGAGATCATGGGCATCAGCCGCAGCAAGGCGTATCAGATCGTCCGGGAAATGAACAGAGAACTGAAAGCCCAAGGCTATCTGACCGTTGCCGGAAAATGCCCTGCCCAGTATTTCAAGCAGAAGTTCTACGGCTTCCAGATTCCCGGAGGTGAGCGCAATGATGGGAAATGAGAAAACGACCGCCCTCATCCCATCTGTTGGCGCAGATGGAGGGCAGCCGCCTCACGATTCAACTAACCAGAGCATACCACATGAAACCTGCGAAAGCAATCCCCCTGAGGAAAATATTGAGGAAATGCGTGAGAAAATCCGGCGCATGAACGATCCGCGTTATCTTCATACGGTTTCTATGACAGAGCTGTATCAGACCGCCTACAAGAGCAGGCCGCCCATCATCGATGGCTTGCTCTATGCGGGAGCGTATATCCTCGCAGGAGCGCCCAAAATCGGAAAATCATTTCTGGTAGCGCAGCTTGCCTACCATGTCAGCACAGGGCAAAGGCTGTGGGGCTATGAAGTCCATCAGGGTACGGTTCTGTACCTCGCGCTGGAGGATGATTTCCAGAGAATCCAGAGTCGAATGTTTATGATATACGGCGTGGCGGATACCGCCAGCCTGCATTTTGCAACGGCAGCAAACAAAATCGGAAACGGGCTGGACGAACAGCTTGAGAATTTCGTGCGGGAACACCCCGACACCAAACTCATTATCATCGACACCATGCAGAAAATCCGGGAGGTCGGCGGCGAAGCATACAGCTACGCTAGCGATTATGAGATCATCGGTAAGCTCAAGCAATTTGCCGACAAGCACTGCATCTGCGTTTTGACTGTCCACCACACCCGCAAGCAGCCTGCCGATGACAGCTTCGAAATGATCTCCGGTACAACAGGATTGCTCGGTTGTGCAGACGGAGCATTCCTGATGCAGAAGAAGAAACGGACAGCATTGGAGGCCACGGTCGATGCGGTGGGGCGAGATCAACAGGATCAGATTCTATATCTGAAAAAAGATGCCGACACGCAGATATGGAGCCTTGAACGGACGGAGAACGAGCCTTATCAGGAGCCTCCCGACCCGGTATTGGATACGGTTTCCCAGCTTGTTTCCTCCGAAAGCAGAGAATGGACAGGCAGCCCGACCGAGCTTGCGGAGACGGTCAATACAGGCATGGCGGCAAATGCTCTCACCAAATATCTGAACGTTAAATCCGGCAGGCTACTGGACGAGCACCATGTGAAGTACGAGAACAGAGCAAAACACTCCGGGCGACAGGTGAAACTCACCTGTATGGCAATCGACAATGTAGAGTACGAAGTAATCGAATGAGGACGGCGCGACGGCTGCGACGGTTGCAACGGTGAAAATGATACTGTCAGAGCAACCGTCGCTATCGTTGCGACCGTCGCGGAGGAAGGTCGGCAGCACGACCTTCCGCGTCCCCCGCCCCCATCGAAAAATCCGCAGAGTTTGAGATGGATGTGGGCAGAAGATTATGCGCAGGAGCTGTCTGCAAATAATCTTCTGTCCACGCCGGTTTTTGCGGTTTGTATCCACACTGCAAGCCGTAAAACCGGCAGAGGCATCCGCAGATGCCGCATACCCCCTCGGAGAGCCCACGATACTTTGCAGCCGCAGGATGAAAGTATCATAGTGGGTTATTACACTTCCACAGAAGTGCCTCCCCGAAAGCTGCCCCGTCCTGCACAATCTGAAATCAGGAGGTAAATGCCCATGGCAAGAGGCGACGGTATCCATCGTACCAACGCAAGAAATATGAGGCTGACCGCTGCCAGAATCGGCAACGCGCAGCAACACAACGAACGGGAAAAGGGATCCTATGTCAATCAGGATATTGTCCCGGAAAGAACGCGGCTCAATATTCATTTCAAGAAACCGACCGCTGGATATGCGGAGATGTTTGAGCAGATGAAAGAGGATGGGATCATCTCCACCCGCGGACTGAAAGAGGTCGCCTTTCTCTACGGCGAGCTGGTCTTTGACGTAAACACCGCCTATTTTCATAATCACGGCGGCTATGACTTCGCAAAACAATTCTACACCGACGCATACAAATCCGCAATAGAAATCGTAGGCGGAGAGCAGTACATTCTCTCTGCGGTCATGCACGCTGACGAGCGCAACCGCGCCATGTCCGACGCGCTGGGCAAGGACGTGTACCATTATCACCTTCATGTGGTCTATATCCCCGTCGTAGAGAAGAAAATTCTGTGGCCGAAGCGGTGCAAGGATAAATCGCTGGTTGGGACAGTCAAGGAAACGATACAGCAGGTCAGTATGAGCAAAAAGTGGGATTCCAAGCCCGCACTGGACGAGCATGGGAAGCCGCTGCTGAACGTAAACGGGAAAACTGTGCTCCGAAAATCCTATTCCGTTCTGCAAGATGATTTCTTCGCCGCCATGCGAAAGGCAGGGTATGACGATGTGGAGCGCGGCGAACGCGGCAGCTCGGAGGAACACCTGACCGTGACGCAGTTCAAAGTGCAGCAGGAGCAGGCGCGGTTGGAATCGATTGAGGATACGATTGACAGGAGGAAGCAGACGCTGGAAAAGTACAACGAGAAGATTAGGGAGCAAAAGGGCGCGGCAGCTTCCTTCCACGAAATCGACAGCATTGGGAAAAAGACCATCTCCGGCAATATCTCCATGACGCCGCAGGACGCGCAGTTTCTCAAGGAGCTTGCCAAGGAGGGAGTCGCTTCTCGCGGGCTGATCGGAGATTTGAAGAATAAAGTGGAAACGCTCAAGCGCGATGTCAGCGTATGGAAACGCAAATATGAAAAGCTGCAAGAGCAGACAAAGGACTTCATGGCGGCACTCAAACGAGCGCCCCGCAAGGTCAAGGAGTTCATACAATTCATGCTCCACACCGAGCCGGAGAAACCTGAACAGTCCGGAAACCGTGATATGCCGCGCCGCAAGAAGCGCGACATGGAGCTGTGAGCAACTACGGTGTAGAGCCGTAAAAATACGAAAATAGCCAACAGGAGCGCGTCGGACGAACCCGGGCGTTGTCCGGCGTGCTCCTGTTTGAAAATCTCCGTTTTCCCCAAGTCATGAGCCGGAGAAAACAGCCGAAAAACACCCCTATTGCGTAACAGGGACGCAGAAAGGAGCTTGCATGAGAACAGGGCTTACCAATAATCGGAATGTTTTGACCGCAACAACACATAGAAGCACCGCCACGCCGGTATATCTTCAATATCCAAAATATGTTGCAGGCGTAGAACACGCATTGCACATGGCATATAAACATCTGATTTGTAAATGCAAAAATTCATTTGCGTTTACAGATTTTCAATTTGCGAATCTGGTAGCAATCTTCACAAATGTGTGCTATAATGTGACTATGTATTTTGATAAGGGGGACTTCCCAATATGCGCATCAGCTATAACAAGCTCTGGAAGATGCTTATTGACAAAAATATGAAAAAGAGTGATTTGAGAGAAAAAGCCAGCATCAGTTCTGCCTCCCTTGCAAAGCTCGGCAAAGGAGACAACATAACCACGGA
>ERZ779869.440-NODE-440-length-47347-cov-18.815825_pt1 | contig 47347 bp, 43 predicted proteins | sample MGYA00511557_ERZ779869 | MGnify/ENA primary metagenome ERZ779869 (study PRJEB29588, sample SAMEA2154620) | human gut metagenome | biome: human gut; feature: human-associated habitat; material: faeces | place: Denmark | collected 2008/2010 ... | reverse complement strand
CCCAGCAATGCAATAAACATCCAACGGGTAAAAAAGCCCATTAAGATGCTGAGCAGCTGGCTTCCCACGCCAAAGGCCATATTTTTCAGCGAATTCGATGTGCGGGATGTATCCATGGTTATCCTCTTCTGATAATGCCCTTCAGCTTTCTTTCGACAATTGAGAAAAAGTTTTGGCGGTAGTAACGCCAAAGGCCATGCTTTTTTTCTTTTTCAAAGTCGAAATTCTTCAGGTAATCGTAGACTTCTTTTTCAAAAAGCCCGTCATAGTTATCACTCATGCAAGTAATAATGCGGCCCCATTTATCAATGTTTTTATGCGTAAAGAATTGAATCTCTTTCCCTAAGTACGCTTTGGTCGTATCGAGTACAGAATGCTCATACGCAAAGCCGAAGTTACGCGGATCTCCACCTTCTGCATTGATTTGCAGCATCCTGCGCAAGCATTTTTCGCAGGCACAGCAGTTATGATCGTTCCAAGAACAGACTCTAAGCGGAAGTGGTGCATTAAATTTTTTTTGATAAGCGACAACCGCCCTTGCTTTATCCTGATCTGTCATTTCGTAACCATCATGGATGACAGCCGTTCCAGCAAAGCGAAATTCGTTATCCGTTGTTGGGTCCGAGGCGCAAGGGTATGTATTGCCGACCGAAAAAGAGCTTGCAATATATAACAACCGTATGTTCTCTAAGAAAGCAACCGGTGCCGCAGCGCCGAGAATCGCCATGGCGTGATGTAACCCATGCCAGAAATTGTCGCCCATTTGCTCTGCAAACCGCTTATCGATTGCCACACTGTTGATAAACGTTCCATAGTTGGCTCGTATAAATGCACAACTTGTGCCATGCACTTGTGCAAATTCCCTTGCTGCATTGCAATCCGAGGCAAAATTCCGTTCACTTTTTACATCTCTCGAATACGCGCCTTGCCCTACCAACGCATCCTGATAAAACCCATATTCCAAAATCAGCAAAGGCCTCTCTTCTGCATGTCGAATAAAGGTCGTAACCGCATCCATGCCGCCTGTATACATCTGTGCGCTTTTGGCAGAGGTTTGAGCCTTGTTATTTTCTTGCTCAGCCAACAGTGTGCCGCCCAGTGTGCAATTGGGGTACATCTTCTGATATGCATTCCGCAGGCGCTGCAAACTTCGATAGAATGTGGCATCTACTTTATTAGCAAATACTTCCGCATTCACAAGCCACGCAATTTGCATAACATTTCCCAAGAATGGAATGACCAAAATGCTTTCAGGAATATTCTCTATACAACGGTCATACTGAACGAACATGTGCATAGGCGTTCTGAAAAAGCACTTCAAGTCTTCTGTCGTCGAGAACCAATAGTCAACCCTATCCTTGGAAGTCACCAACTTTTCAAGTTTAATCTCACCCATCTGTTACCCCTCAAATTGCGCTTTCCAACGGGCAATTTCATTGAATGGAATATTCAGCCTCGTCTCAAATTCACTGTTTATCAACGATGGCAGTTCATCCAGCGCGTCCTTCTCAATGGTAATAAGCCCTGTATCCGCGCTGATGCCTTTGGCGCGCTCATCTATTGAAATGATAATCGCTCTTTTCTTGTGTTTCAGGGCGTAAATACCTCCATGAAGACGTGTTCCCACATACTCAATGTTGTCTCGCAGGAGAACAGCTTCATAGGCCGCCTTGTGCGGCGGGATTACTTCAATCCCGTCCGTATTAGAAAACATATTGAAATATGCCTCGTCCTTATCACCCTGAATCCAGAAAGAAACACGGTCGTATTCGCGCTTAAGTGTGTCGATTAACAGTTGATCTCGTGGGTCCGCTTTTGCTCTTGCGGTCAAAGTAAAGACCACGTTATCCGCTTTTTGGGCTGGAATCTGTGCGCAAACGTCAGGCGTTAGCGCCCACATAGTTACGCAGCCGGTGTTGATTGCCTTCAAGCCAAGCACATCTTCTACATAGCGCTTGCTGCGTTCATCACGAACGCTATGGAATAACGAATGACTTAGTATCTTGCGGTATAGATGCGTCGTATAAGCATCGGTATGTTCCCCGCTGCCTGCACCCACTCCGACACAGACCGAGTTTGCCAGCGGCTTGCAGTTGAAAATATTCACATTCCACTGCGGATAGTGCGTCAGCATATTCTTTACCAATATATTGCTACCGCCGATAAATTTATAGTCGCAGGACGCATAGTTTTGAACGGCAAACGAGTTTCGCCAAATCGCATAGCTGTGAAATGCAGGAACATGTGTGGGCAGATGGAATACAAACATATTGGCTAAAATCGGAGCAAGCTCCTTCTCCACACATTCCATAATAATATCATCGCCAACATTGCTTGTGCCTATCGAGGTATCTAATAACATTGCTTTTTTCATACTATCTCCTGCTCTTCTTCCATGCTCTCCGCCATAATCGACCAAATTTTGTTTTAATCTGCTTATACTTCGGCAGCCAACTCATGGAATACCAGTGGATAGAGTAGGTATTCTCCGTTTTTGTCAGCTTGCCCGTCACGCTGTCCAGCGGGTTGAAGTAATCCGCCGGATAGACGTGAATCCCGGCAACCATCTGTTCCCGCCCGTTGCGCACAAGGCCAAAGCGCTCCATCACATCCGTATTGAGATGCGGGCAGCCTACAGCGTTCAGGCTTCCGTCTGCGTTGGTGAAGTGCAGCTTTTTATATTCCTCGATCATTGCCTGTACGACAGGCTGATGTGGAACGGCCGCCATCACCTGTCCACTGTTGACAAATTGCTCGTTCTCAAAGCCGAGGAAGCCCTCGTCAATCAGCAGCGGTGAAATATCCCGCAGCACCTCAACGTCGGTATCGAAATACACACCGCCGTACTGCTCCAGCACGACAAGGCGCATGACATCGGACACGAAGGCGTACTTCTTCGCGGCATACGCCTCCGCCATGAAGGGCATGGCGAGATAATCGCAGTTGTCCTCGTTCCACTCGCAGATCTCAAAATCCGGACAGAACTTCTTCCAGCTGGCGATGCACTTTTTGGCAAGCTCCGGCTTTTCGCCGCGGCCAAACCAGCAGTAGTGGATGATTTTGGGGATCACGGGTCAGTCCTCCATCAATGTGTAAATTTTCTCTACTTCTGCGCTGTTCGTATAATCTCTTTTTGCGCAGTTCTCCGACAGCTGCTGCATCCGAGCGGGGTCGCGCAGCAGCGCGGCAATTCCGGCGGCACAGCCCGCGTTGTCCATGGGGACGATCACGCCATCCACGCCGTCCTCCAGTTGACTGCCGGAGGTCGCATAGCTGGTGATAACGACTGGCTTCCCCAACATCTGCGCCTCCCGCACGGTGACGGCCTTGCCCTCGTAGCGGGAAGGCTGCACATACAGGTTGCAGGCGCGCATATATGGGTAAGGGTTGTCCTTTTTGCCGAGGATAATGATGCGCTCCTGCATTCCGGCCTCGTCAATCTTCTGGCGAATCAGCGGTTCATCACCTCCGTAGCCGATGAGGTACCATTTCACATCAAGCCCATCTGCTACTAATCGGCGGCAGATGTCCGGCACGTTGTCGAAGTTCTTCGCCTCGCAGAAGCGGCCGACGGAGAGGATGGAAATGCGGTCTGACGGCATTTCGGCCTGAGATTCCTCTGCCTGCCTGCAAATCAGCTCTTTGGGCAAGATATTTTCGACAGTCTGCACCTTTCCTGCCAGTTCTGGAAAGGCTGTTTGAAAGCTTTTGGATGCCTGTTCAGACACGCCGCAGATGGCATCATAGCCCTCCCACATGACAAGCTCTGCCGTGCGGTCGAAAGACAGCGCCGTGTAGTCGGTATGTATCCATGCGGCGTACTTCTTTGCCTTTACCCGCTCCCGCGCAAAATAGTGCGGGGTCAGAAAGCTGATGGCAAGGTCATAGACCTTGTCCGAAATCTGCGGCATAGACCGCAGCGTATACTTGTGGCTGTAGGTCAGCGCGGTGACGGACGGCTTCTCGCCGGGATGCTTTCGGTCAAAGCGTCTCGCGGCAAGCTTGCCACTCAGCCGCCCGCGCAGCACGCCCAGTTGTCCGCTCCTGACGAGCGACGCCATGGGCACAGCCAGTGAGGCGTATTGCGGAATTTCCGGCAAAAGCTTCGCCTTGGGGTTCAGGTACGGCATCAGTTCTCCGCTGTGCCGCATCAGGAAAAGGTCAACGTCATAGCGGTCGTAGTCGATAGAATCCAGCAAGCCCAACAGGCTACGTTCCACGCCGCCAAGTTCCATGGCCTGTGAGAAGATGAGAATGGATGGTTTCACAATATTATACCTCAGAATTATCTAACTAAATAGAATGATGACATATAGCCATATTTATTATAGGCATAAATCTGATAAACAAAAAACGCTGTATATAATAGTAGCGTAATTACCTTTACTACCTTGAAACTTCTAGATGTAAAGCAGCCTTTTAGTGTTGTTGGAAGTAAAAGGATAGTAGCATATCCCACATACATTGATAGTCTAGCATAATATAGCATATGCAGTCCCATAGCCATAAATCCAAAGCTGACAAATTGCATGTTTACCAGCACATCCGTCAATCTTGATGTTGTTCTGTTGTTTTTATGCTGAATTCGGCAATACAGCAGAGAAACAGCAACCGGTACAGCTGCTACAGCCAACCTTACAATGCCCATTCTCTCTTGGTTATCAACGTATTCCTCATAAGTGCTATCTTCGAGTATCCATGATAGTACGCTGTCGAATGCGTTTGGGAATAAGAACATAGCTACAATCATTATACCGAATAGAAGAATGCCAATATTATTTCGTTTACCCGAAATGATGAAATATAGTGGAATGCACACTAGTGCGGATGTATGTAAAGTAGATACAAGTAAAACGAGTAAAATATACGGCAACGTTTTACGTTCAATCACCCAATCGAATGCCAAGAATAATATCGCCGCCGCCATGCATTGACGGATACCATTCATAGTGCCCATAAATGATAATAAGAAATAAATGGCAAGCGAAAAAACAGTATCGCTCGAATATTTGGATATTTGCCATATTTCAATTGATAAAATAATCAGCGATGTTATAAAAACAAAAAACTGTGAATCTGGCCATATCCTTTTTAAGAATATCATAAAAAGTTTAAATCCAGTTTCAAGCTCCATTTCATCCGTAAGCGCAAAAGAATAATTTGTCTCAATGCTATCATACAGCTGACGGTATGTTACTGTATCAACGAATCCTTTTCTAAATCCTGATACATACACAAGCGATGCCCAGAATAAGATTATTAAAACATATGAATAATGGTATTTTCGATTTGTTTGCTCTATTGGTATACTCAATTGGCGCTTTGTTAACTCCATCAACAATAGAATACTCATAACAACCAACGATAGTATCTTTATTAATTGCACGTCTTTATTTTATCCCCTATTCCAAAGTCTCCGTTGATGTAATGTTTTGTATATACTATTTGGCAGCATTCCAACCAATATAGGCCTAACCGCATACAAATATGCTTTAGCTGAGAGACCAAGAACCTTTGCTGCTTTCAATCGAACATGGAATTCATTTATACGATACTTGAACTTTCTGCGCGCAAATGCATTGCGATCATCACGCATAGCATAAAGCGGTTCCATTATGTTTTGACCATGGAAGCCTGCAGCATACATCTTTATCCATAAATCGTAATCCTCCACCCGCAGGTATCTTTTGTCTTCCGTATAGCCTCCAACAGATAAATACGCTTCTCGTCTAACCATACACGGTGCATGACAAAACGGAGTTCCAGCAATGAAATTATTCTTTTGCGGGAATTCTGTTGGACGACTTTGCCCCCACGTTCCGCTTTCATCAAAATATGTCATTGCTGTACTTACAATAGCAATTTCTGAGTTGGAATCCAGAATAGCTACTTCTTTTTCAAAACGCGTGGGCATCGACATATCATCGCCGTCCTGACGTGCTATGTAATCCCCATCAGCAAATTCAAGGCAACGGTTAAGTGTATGGTTAAGCCCCATATTTCGCTTGTTTCTTATAAGCTTAACCTTATTAGGATATTTAGCTTGGTATTGCTCTGCAACCTCATATGTAGTGTCACTCGAGCCATCATCACACATGACAATATTCCAATCCGTAAAGGTTTGAGATGACAAGGAATCCAACGCAGCACCCAGTGTATATGCGCAGTTATAGATTCCCATAATAACGGTAACTTTTGCCATCCACCTACTCCTCGCCCAACAGGCGTTTGCGATCCTGTAAAATAGCCTGAAACAGTTTTTGCTGCTCAAATTTCTCTGTTGCAAACTTATGAGCAGCTATCCCGAAGGCCTGTCGTTTCTCCGTAGAATTGGCAAACTCCCTCATCGCCGCCACCAGAGAATCCACGTCCGCCTTTTTTACAAGCAAACCTGTTTCGTCGGGGAGCATCGCATCGGTAGGGCCGGGAATATCTGTAACGATCACAGGCACCCCCATAGCCTCCGCCTCTACTACAACCATTCCAAAACCTTCACGATAGCTGGGCAGGATATAGGCATCCATTGCCGACAGGTACTGCTCTACAACATTCGTACTTCCACAAAAGACAGAATGAGGATTCTCCTGCGCCCATTGATACAGCGACATATCCACAGCAGGGGTAATCTCCGGATTCCCGACGATCAGGAGATATGAATTCGGCAATTCTGCAAGGACGGTTTTGAACGCGCTCAAAAGCTCGTTGATTCCCTTATCCCGTGTAATGCGGCCAACAAATCCGAATACAACTGCATCGCTCGGAATAGCACATTTCCCTCGGATCTCCTCCCGCCAAAGAGTCTTTTGGGAAATGTCAAACTTCTTCAGATTTACGCCGCTGGCACTGCCATTCCAGATCACGGAGCCTTTATTTTCGGGATACAGTCCCTCGGAATGACTGAACTTCAAATTGCCGAAGCTGTCCGGCTCAACCCAAGTTGAAAGGCTACAGACCAGTTTCTCAATGCTTTTAAAAACAGCTCGCTTTATTCCGTGAAAACCTACATAGGCCATGCCCCATTGGCAATAAAGCCGCACAGGGACTCCCGCTAGTTTTGATGCCATTGCAGCATACAGAGATGCATTTGGCGTGGAATACTGTACCATGTCAAACTTTTCTCGGCGAAATACCTTTGCCATTTTCAGCATTGATCCAATTCCCCCGAAACTGATCCCACGCTTCATAGGAATCGGAACATAATGAATGTACGGCGGTAGCGAGGCAGCAAATGCCTCGTCATCGTCGCAAATAAACGTTATGTCATAACCAGCTTCTTGATGAAGATACTCGGCAGTGCCTACGACGAAGGATTTCAACGTACCAGAAATCGTTGTGATAAAACAAATCTTTTTCATACTCGTTTTAGTAATTTGATGCTTAACCTTTTATCAGCTCATGCTTTAAGGGTCTATCACATGCCTGCATAAGCGTAATCTCAAAATTGTCGTTACCCTCAATAAATACAGGGCCATTATCTGTTATCGCAACATCCCAGCCGATGGCACCAATGTTATAGAAAAATTTGTGCGCAGCGACAGCCAACTCATAAGCCTCTTTAATAAAAGGAATTGCAAAACTCTCAAACGCAATTCCAGTGTCTGGGTGTACTGAAGCTTTCGAGCCATATCCCGGCTTATATAGGCCGTACTTTTTTAGCCGGCCGTCATGTTGGAGACCTACCGCTAGCCCTCCAACAGCCCAATTATCTACAGCCCCGGTTTGGATTGTTCCAACTCTCAGTAACGCCGACAACACATGTATGCTGTCATCTGTCTTTAATGTTACGATTCGCAATGTATTGATAGCTCCGTGGTTAAGCGTATTCAGTGCATCCGCTTGGTGAACAGCTCGTTGCAACACATAAAAACCTTTTTGCAGTGATTTGCAAATTTGCTCAAGCTCATGGTAAGACTTAATATGCTTTACAAACGAGGCGCATTCACCATTTGCGTCTTTTAGAAAATAATCTGTCTCATTTCTCAAGTCCGTAATGGGGCACTTCTCTAACTGATTTGTGTAATATGCACCGTCCTTAATTGTCCCGAAAACCTCCGGGACAGGAAGTTTGTTTGCGCTCATATATTTGTAAAAAAGGAATTTATCCCTTAGCAAGCATGTCTGCGAAATCAAGCCGCGGTTGTAGTTGATATAATCCAACTTCTTCCAAAATGAGTTTTCATCTATATATTCCTCGGATGATCTTCCCTTTACGTCCAACCCATACAGCATATAAAAAGTATTTGCGCGATGATATTTCAGAACCCAGACAATATTCTCACTTATTCTTTGAGCAGCACATTTCCTTTCGAGCTCAGGATAATAAGATGGAGCCATTGCTGTCAAAAATGCTACTGGCATCCATAAAATAATCCAAATTACCGTAGTAACAGCGTCCACTATTACGGAGAAAAGTTTCTTAGCTGCACTATTGCCTTTGATAATAGCTCTGCTCAGGCGCGTTTTAGTTTTCTCTCGCTTAAGTCTCATGTGGTCTTCCTTGAAGCTTTTCGATAATCACGCTGTCGTACATCATCATAACGATATCATCTTCATAATTGCCGAATACAGGCGCGTTCTCGATGCCGTTCAGGTTGTTCTTAATAAGCTTAACAAAATCGACGCCAGCCCCATAAGCATGGAGATACGCGCCGCCAAAACGCGGATTGATCTCAGAGAGATAATACGTCTCGTCCTGATAAAAGAAATCCATATCTACAGGGCCGTTGAATTTCAGCAGCTCCGTGATTTGCTGAATGAACGCGAATAGTTTTTCATCCTTAAATGAAATGGTCTTGCTTGCTCCGCCAATTTTCGTTTCCAGCTTGCGCTTGGAAAACGCAGAAACTGCCCTGTGGCTAATGGTGTCAATATAAACGTCAGCATCCAGATCGCCGCCATCCATCAGTCGCTGGATGATCAGTGTGGGATCTGCTTCGCACAGTGCTTTCAGCGTATCGGCATCCTGCACTTTTCGAGCGCCGACACTGCCGCTGCCTGTTCTCGGCTTGACAAATACAGGGAATGCCAGGGCGCCGTTTTCAATCGCCGCCATCGCGAAGGCATAGTCGCCCCAAGTTTCCGGCGTTGGGATGCCATGTGCGGTGAGGTACTGATACATTTTGAACTTGTCAAAGCAGAGTTCTGCTGTCTCCGTATAGGGTGCAAGCACCTCTACGCCAAATTCTTTAAAGCGGGCACGATTTTTTGCAAGCAATTCGATTTCCGGATCAATCAGCGTTGTGACCGCATTGATCTTTTCCTTGCGGCAAATGTCAAGAATCGTATCCAGATATGTAGGGTCATCTATGCGCGGAACAAGGTAATGCCTATCCGCCACATATAATGCAGGAGCCAAATTGGACAGGTCCGCAGCAATGATCTTGTCAGCGGCATCCGTTGACTTTCTAAAATCCTTTATTAACTCAACACGCCTTCCGGCACTACAAAATAAGATGTTCATATATTCATCGCCTTTACTCTTGGTTACACCTTTGAGCGTAGAGTTTTTCGTAATCACTACGATGCCCCCATAACCCCGCCATTGGTTCTGTTCTCATCTCTTCTTTAAAGTCTTCTAGAAGACGAATAAAGTCATATTGTGGTTTGTATCCCAACTCGTCACATGTCTTCGTCCAATCCAACATTGATTGCAGGGTATCTGGCTTGCTCGAATCATAGGAAATCTGGGATTTGTTCCTCTCTGGAGAAAATACATCTACAATTCCATGGATCATCTCATCCAAAGAAACACGGTTAGGGGAACCAACATTATAAAATCCGCCCTCAAGCTCGGACCGTGCTGCATTCACAACAACTTGGGTGAAATCCTTAATGTAGACGATCTCTTTTACGCGTTTGGGATTTCCGTAAATGCTAATTGACTCACCCTTGCTTGCTCGATCCATCAGCATTCGATATGGCATCATCCGCATTTTCCCGTCAGCATAATGGTATGCATTCGGATGGTACTGATAAATGGTAAAAAATCGCAGGATAAAGCGAGAGATACCATATTCGTTATGATAGTTCTCAATTAAGTCAACAGCAGCATTTTTTACGATTGCATAGATGCTATGATCCCCCGTAGGCGGAAATGACCGCAGAGCATCTGGATCAATCGGAACTCCGGATTCATGGTATTGAAACAAATCATATGGTGTTGTTGGAAATATGATTTTTTTTGCTCCGACAGCCCGCATGAATTCCAATACATTCAGCGTTGCTTCGGGGATCGTGCGCACAAGTGCCTGCGGATTATAGGCGCATCTCGACGGCAATTCTCCTGCGAAATCGGCAACAATGGAAATCTCCTTATCAAGAAGCGCATCCAGTGAATGTTCCACAGTTAAATCGACTGAATAATAAGCTATACCATGTTGAGCAAAGAAGCCATTGTCAGATATCCGTTTGCCTGCCGCAATAACATTAAACCCAGCCTGTTTTAACGCAAGCGCTGAATATGCGCCTAAATTTCCTGTTGCACCCAACACAAGAACCGTTTCTTTTTTCTCCATCTTTCATCTCAACTCCTATTATTTGAATGCAAAGCGATGTAGTCTTTTACCGACATTTCAGACCTGACACATAAAAGCTCGCCATTGGATTCCACATATACTTCCGGTAAATATCTGATAAATGCGCCGCCAAAGGTCATCGTATATGCCCCGACCCTTTGATAAACAATCTGATCTCCGGGTTGTAAAATGCGCTCATCGTCAAGAGACATGATTCTGTCATAATCCATGCAGGTATATCCACAAATAACTTGCTTTTTCGTACTCGTGGGTAATCTTTTCTCATTAGGCATAATTGCATAACGATATCTGTTTTTCTTCCAAAGAGGATCAATATGGATACGACTGCCATCTGTCGTCACAATACATGCCAACGACGTTTCCTTTGTATCAAGAACAGTCGTTACAAGGTCTGTGGTTGAACCTATAATTGCAGAACCGGGCTCCACATACAATGTTACTTTTTCGCAGTCTATTACATCTTCAAGCGCACCTCGAATTGTTTGAATATATGCCGTCGGTGTAGGTTTTCCTTCAACACCACCGAAAAAGCCTCCGCCAATGTCAATGAAGGAAACTTTCAAGTGATATTCTTCTATGAGCTGTGCTGCATATTGAGCGACTGCCTGATAGACGTTTAGGCTTCGGGTAACGCTATTCACATGAAGATGTAGGCCAAATCCAGCACCAGGAAACATCTCCTGAATCTTGCTGACAACGCCTTGGAACTCGCCGGTTTCGGTTGAGAATCCAAAACGAAATCCATTTCCCGAATAGCCGATGTCCGCTTCATCAAAAATGCTGCTTGGGATATTTACACGAATACCAATTCGATCAGGTGCCGCAATGACTTGCCGATGCCTCAAAAGATATTCAATATCACGCTTTGAATCCAAGTTAATAATGGCACCTTCCTCTAACGCTCGTATAAAGTAACTTTCACCCTTAATTGGGCCATTAAAAACAATATGCCGGTCAGTGAACCCCTGCGCTAATGCGAGAGCATATTCCTCATCAGAAACAACTTCAGCAAATACTTTCTGTTTGTTCATATAGGATATAAGCCAAGGGAGCGAGTTGGTCTTTACAGAATAGCAAAGTTGAGAATTCTCCCATTCCGCTGTTAAGGCATTGAAAAAGCTGTCAGTATTCTTTTTCAGCAGTTCTTCATGTATTAAAAAGTATGGTGTATTCATACTCATCACCCTTTGAACTCACTCATCGTAACTTTGCTGTTTTGATCGTTATTGATCCCTTCGCGGGCGAAGACGCAGCGGACGGTCATAAAGATAATCTTCACATCCAGCGCGAAGCTGATGTTGTCTACATAGTCCACATCGTAGGCAAACCGTTCCTCCCACGACGCAAGGTTTCGCCCGTGCACCTGTGCCCAGCCGGTGAGCCCGGGGCGAACGTCATGGCGGTGTCTCTGTTCTTCATTATAGAGCGGCAGATACTTGACAAGCAGCGGCCTTGGCCCTACTATGCTCATCTTGCCGCGAAATATATCCCATAGCTCAGGCAGTTCATCTATGCTCAACGAACGCAGCTTTGCTCCGAACCGCGTAAGGCGCTCTTTATCCGGCAGCAGATTGCCGTTTTCGTCCCGCGCATCGGTCATGCTGCGGAACTTATGCAGTTTGAACACCTTCTCATCCTTGCCAGGACGCTCCTGCGTAAATACTACCGGACTGCCAAGCTTTATGCGCACCAATACAGCCGTTGTGAGCAGCACCGGCGACAGTATCACCAATGCCGCACCGCTCAGCACTACATCCAGCAGCCGCTTTATGTGTTTTTCATATAATCCGGCCTTGCGCTGCATCAGAACATCTCCCGTATGGCAGCGCACACGCGGTCAACATCGTCCATGCTCATCTTCGTATCGCTCGGCAAGCATACACCGTATTCAAACAAATCATCGCATACCGCTTCTTCATTAACCTTTACAAACGGCGCAGATGCAAATACAGGCTGCAGATTCATTGGCTTCCAGAGATGCCTACCTTCCATGTCATGCTCCGCAAGGTGCTTCAGCACATCCGTCGGTGTGATTCCGCAGTCCTTATCCATAAGCAAAGTCGAAAGCCAGCGGTTCGGCTTTGCACAGTCAAGCTCAGGCTGCATTGTTATAGGCAAACCTTTCAGCCCTTCACAGTACCGCTCGTATATGGCGCGCTTCTGCTCCACGCGCAGCGGCAGCACCTTCATCTGTCCGCGGCCAATGCCTGCGGAAATGTTGCTCATGCGGTAGTTGTAGCCTATTTCCTCGTGTTGATACCACGGCGCATTCTCGCGCGCCTGCGTAGCGAGCTTCAGCGCATGCTTAGCATCATCCTCATATTCGCACAGCAGCATGCCGCCGCCTGATGTGGTTATTATCTTGTTCCCATTAAATGACAGCGCGCCAAAGCGACCAAACGTGCCGCACTTCTGCCCATTGTATTCTGAACCGAGCGCCTCCGCTGCATCTTCAATAAGCGGCACGTCATGCTCGGCGCATATTGCGGCTATCTCATCAAGCTTTGCCGGATTACCGTAAAGATGCACTATCACGACAGCCTTAGGCTTGCCGTAAAGTTCAAACGCCTTCTTCAGCACAAGCGGATCCATGTTCCATGTTTCGCGCTCGGAATCGATAAACACAGGCTTTGCGCCAAGGTATGCTATGGGGTTAGCAGAAGCTGAAAACGTAAGGCTTTGACAAAACACGGTATCACCTGCGCCGATGCCAAGCATTATCATTGCCAGATGTATTGCCGCCGTACCCGCCGACAGCGCAACTGTATGCTTTGCACCGATATATTGCGCCATATCGGCTTCAAAGCCGTTCACGTTTTCACCCAGCGGCGCTATCCAGTTCTTATTGAATGCATCGTGAACGTATTCAAGCTCAAATCCTTCGTCCGACATATGCGGGCTGGCAAGCAAAAGTCGTCTACCCATTTCTTTCTCCTTCCCTGAAATGGCTTTCGTCTATCTCATTAGCATTTGCGTTATTCACCCTCACCCCCGCCTTCACGACCGCGCCTTTGCGGATTATCGTTCCGGCTTCAACCAGGCTGTAATCGCCAATCACCGCGCCATGCTCAATTATCGATGCGCTGGCGAGTATAACGCCCTTGCCTATCTTCACTGCGGGGCTGACTATGGTTTTCGCTTCAAAAATCGTTCCTGCGCCGGCCTCAATGGCTGGGCTGATGGTTGCGGTTGGATGCTTGAGCACCGGCACGATAAAGCCTGCCGCCTGCAACTGTTCCGTCAACTTGCAGCGCAGCGCATTGTTGCCTATCGCCACGAACGCCATCGGATATTCATTAAGATGCTTTTTGCAGTTGCCAAGCGTGTCCAGCACGCCCGGAAGATCCGTGTTATCATCAAGGAACGCTATCTTCTCAAACACGCCTATTGCTTCAGCGGTTTCGCGTACCACCTGCCCCTGTCCGCCTGCGCCGAGTATCAGCAGGTTCATATGCTTCGGCGCATTCTGCGGCTGTTCCACGCTCTCTGTTTTTGAGCACACAACGGATGCTAAATCAGCGCGGCAGTACTGTGCAAAACGCTTTACTATCACGTCCGGACGCTTGTTCTGCCCGAGATATGTACAAAGGCTATACATATCCACGCCCGCTTCAAGCTTCTGCCGTATGAACGCATAGCGAAGCTCCATAGATGAAAGCTTGTCCGCAATATGATACCTTTCGTTCATAGTGCTGAGCAACACCTGCATAAGCCTGAACGGCGGCAATGTTTCTTCACCGCTCATAATGAAGCTATCATTGCTATGATACAGGCCGATGTTATCCGCAATGAATTGCTTAACGCTCTGCGGCATGGGCAAATCGCGCGGCGCGTCCGATGGGATAAGCTCCACCGGGTCAGACGCCGTTCCGCCTTCCCCGCGCCCTGCAACGTTGCGTATATGCAGCACGCCTGCATCAATATCTATATCCTGACGGCGCAGCGCGGTAACCTCGCCAAGCAGCAGACCCATATTCAGGCAGAGATACGCCGCTACCTTGCGCGGCTCAACGTTCTCCGTCAGATGCCTGTTAATTATACTGCATTGTTTGTCCGTCAGCATTAAAAACTCCTATAAGCGCTGCAAAAGCCCGCGACATTTATTCCGCAGGTCAATGGAAGTTCTGTTTGTTCTGTGTGTTCAATTCGTGAAGGCTTGTTTAGATATGCCTTCGGCAACCGTAGTCATGAACTACAGCTGCTCGCTTTCTATTTTCCGGCGGCTTACTGCCCGCGTGCAATGGCGCGTCGAGCCAAGCGGTCGGTCTATGCGCCGAATGCTCTCATATGGCAAAGTATGTTTATTTGTGCATTTTGCACAATAGTCCATTCGGCGTAAAAAGCATATATCATGCTTTTTATTGTCTTATTTTATCATACTTTATAAAATGTCTCAACCTTTTAAGCAAAGAAAATAAACATACTTATTCTTATCATAGTCTGATATTCTTAATTATGGCTAAATTAATCCTATTCGAACATTTGTACTTTGTTATTTTTATAACTACCGTCTTTTTAGCAATCAAAAATCGCCAATTTTTCGGCACTTTTTGCATTGTTCCATCCGGCATCCACCAGTGATACCATAGACTGGAAAGAAGAACGCAGCGCAAAAACGATACTCGACACCGTGATACCCAAACTGCATCCGGGCTGCATAATACTTTGCCACAACAATGGCTACAAGATAAAGGAGTACCTGCCTACGCTCCTTAAAACCGCACAGGAACAGGGCTATGAGTTCGTAACGGTAAGCGAACTGCTTCTTACAGGAGACACCATGATAGATGTAAACGGCGTGCAGAAGTTGAAGTAGACAGCATACTGAAGGGTCAAATAATCAAATTTGACCCTTCACATTCATTTATTCTTCATCTTCATGATATTCCTTATATTCGCATGTGATGTAATCGATCCGCTATATATACCGAAATTACCATACCCTGTTCATAAGCCTGCTTTAGTATTTGGTACATGTCCTATCTTCCATCCATTCTCTTTTGCAGTACCCTCTTTATTCTCAACGTATTTGCTGCGTTCACCCTAATGGTTGATGCATCTTTCGTTTTTCTAAGGTTAGTAAGTTCGTTTAATATCGACTCAGGTGTATTAGTATTCTGTGAAATAGCCATCAGAACGTTTGAATCATGCCATTCCGAATACATTTTCTCAATTAGTTCAATGTCCGTAGTAAAGCTTATCTGAACATATTTCCTTACGTTTTCCGATAATCCTTTTATATATTCGTCATTTGATGCATCGCATATCATCATTAGAGCATTAGCCTTAGCAAAGTCTACCATTGAACTACGCAGCAGTATTTCAAGCACGCGGCCATTGTTCCGGTATTCCGACAAAAACTCAAAAAAAGTAAGCGCCGAATATCGCCCATCAGAATACATTCTTTTGCCCAGATTTATAGCCGCCTCATCATCGTACTTTGAATACTTCCTAAGCCACTTATCTGATAATGGTAAATGCGCAAGCTCAATATCAGCAATATGATTGCGATACAAATGAGTAATGACATCATCAGAAAGCACTTCATACGGGATTTCCATAACTATGTTTTCCCAGATTTTATTTTCATCCTCTGCATGGTGCTGAAGAAAAAACATAAATCTTTCAAGCGTTTTAACACTGTTTTCGGCATCTGTGTTCCATGACAAAATCTCCATGGCATGTGTTGCCACGTCATCTGAAATAGCTTTATCTGCCTTTAATTCACCTATTATTTCACACGTACGTTCAAAAAACATAGCTATGCCACCCTCAAATAAAACACAGCGCCGCATCAGCCATTTGATCGATTCGGCGCTGCAATCATTATTTCACAACTTCTTCCGCCCACTTTTTCAGTTCATCTGCGCAGGCATTGCGGCGGAGAACCTTGCCCTCAACAAGCTTTGCACCCTTGCAGCTGTTTGCAAGGTATTCATTGGTTTCGCCCATGCCGCTGCCGCCTGATGTGGCAAACGGAATTATTGTCTTGCCCGCAAGGTCGTAACCTTCAAGGAAGGTATTCACTATAGTGGGTGCGATGTACCACCATATGGGGAATCCCACGAATACTTCATCGTATTCACTCATGTTGCCAAGCTTTTTTGCCACAGCGGGGCGGGACGACTTATCGTTCATTTCAACCGAACTTCTGGACTTTTTGTTCGTCCAGTCAAGATCTGCCTTGCCATATCTGATCACAGGCTCTATTTCAAAAAGATCCGCACCTATCGCCGCCGCCAAATTCTTGGCAAGGGATGCGGTAACTCCGCTGGCCGAAAAATATGCAACTAACTTTTTGCTCATATTACGCCTCCATCATTTTGTATTTACGATGAATATAGCCCAAGCAGACAATTTAGTCAAGCCGTGTTTTGCGAAGAATCGACGTTATTATTGCGCAAAAAGCCGCCAATTTCTTGGCGGCTTCCGCGCGTTGCACAATGAGAAGGTTATTCTGCGCTTTTTGCTACTGTCAGGAATTCTTCGTCTATGGGTCCGCTGTATTCGCTTATCTCATAGGTTTCAACGTTGCGGATCTTTGCGGCCGATTCAACACCGTAAAGCTCGGTAAGCTTGCCGCGCAGGCGGTCAGCCTCGGCCTGGCTGCCTGCATGGTAACGTTCGCTCAGCATTGCCACCTGCTTTTCGCGCGGCCAATCTATGCGCTCGGTATGGTGCGGCCAATACATCCAGTCAAAATACTGGCATTCGTGGCAGCTTGCAAGCTTCACCTTCAAATCCATTCTTTCATCCGCCAGCGGCACAATAATGTCCGGCTGATGCGGATAGGGCTTCATGAAATCATCGCCCCAGAAAAGTATGGCCGGGGTATCCTCAAGATACGGCGTATCCGGACAAATTTTTGGTACCGTAAGCAGGAAAGACGCATCCTGAACCAGCAGGGAGACGTTCCTATGGTCCGCATGGTAGTCATTGGTGCGGTTGGTCAGTATAACGTCCGGCGCAAACGTGCGAATATAGCGGATAAGGTGCTCGCGCGCTTCAAGGGTAACCTGAAGCTGCCCGTCCGGGTAATCCAGCACGTCGTAACGGCCGCCAAGCAGCCTTCCGCTCGCGGCAGCCTCGCTGCGGCGCTGAAGTTTGAGTTCTTCCCTTGTTACTTCGGCGTGATATGTGCCCGCACTTCCATCCGTAACGGAAAGCAAACGCACCTGCCAGCCCTTGTCGCGCAGTTTGGAAAGCAGGCCGCCGCAATAGGTATCCGCATCGTCCGGATGGGCGCCTATGCTCAATATGCGCTTCTCTTTTTTCATATGATTACTCCTTTTTATTTGTCAATGCAAAATCGCAAATTATCGTAACGTCCGGATGCAGCTGCAAAAAACTTGCAGGGACATGCGGGTCAACTTCGCCAAACACGGTTTTTTCTATCGCGTCCCGCTTTGCCGGACCCGATGCCAGCAGCACTATCTTCTTCGCCTTCATTATTCCGGCCATGCCAAGCGTTATCGCTTTATACGGTACGGCGTCAAGCGATGTGAAATTTCGGCTGTTTGCTTGGCGTGTACTGTCGCTTAGCTTAACTATGTGCGTTGGCGCGCTGAGCGAAGTGCCGGGTTCATTGAAGCCAATGTGCCCGTTCAGGCCAATGCCAAGCACCTGTATATCAGCGGGACCAATCCGGTCATACAGCGCATCATAGCGCGCACATTCTTCGTCAAGATCTCCTGCCAAGCCGTTTGGCACATGCGTATTCGTCTTGTCTATATCCACATGGTCAAACAGATGCTCATTCATAAAATATCTGTAGCTTTCCGTGTTAGACCAGCTTATGCCAACGTATTCGTCAAGGTTTATGCTCTTTACTTTGGCAAAGGATACCTCGTTGGACTTATATGCTTCAATAAGCTTATCATAAGTGCCTATGGGCGTGCTGCCCGTTGCCAGGCCAAGCACGCAGTCCGGCTTTGCCTTTATTTCGCTTATCAGCATATCGGCAGCCACGCGGCTAAGTTCATCGTAATTCTTTGTCTCAATCAGTTTCATATGTTAAAATCCCGTATCGTTGCTCAAAAGGCGCTTTATCGTTTCTTCTACTGCCAGGCAGCTCATGCCGTACAGGCTTGCATTCGTGCCCATTTTGGATAAGCATACCTGCAAATTAGGCTGCACGGAACGCGTAAGCCGCCTTTCAACATAACGCAGCACATTTTGATAGCAGTCGGCAAGGTTGGTTATTATGTTGCCGCTAAGTATTATCCTATCCGAATTATATGCGCAGGAAATGTCACTCACGGCTATGGCTATATATTCACATATGTCGTTCATCAGCTTAATTATCCGCTCATCTCCGTTTGCGATGGCTTCATTTACGCCCGCAAGTGATGCGCATGCTGGATTTATTGACCGCGCATGCTCTATCACGGCGGATTCGCTTATCGTATGTTCAAAGCAGCCTTTGAATTCGCACCTATCTCCTGAAAGGCCTTCAAGCTGCGAATTAAAATGGCCAATTTCGCCAGCGGCGTTACGGCTTCCGCGCAGCAGCATACCGTCCACCATTGCCGCGCTGCCAACGCCTGCCCAGCCAAACTTAACATACGCCATATTTGCCGTGCTTTCGCCCGCACAGGAAAGCAGATATTGTTCGCCAAGCAATGCCGCCTTGCAGTCGTTCTCAACTATTGCCGGCATGTCCAGCGCCCTTTCAAGTATTCCTACGCCGTCTATGTCCGCCCACTGCATCTGGCTCGATGCTGCTATGTAGCCATTCCTTAAAACGTGGCCAGATATGCTCATGCCGCAGCACGCTATCCTGTCCCTCGTTATGCCTGCATCGCGGCATATTTCGCCAAGCATTGCATTCAACTCATCCGCAACGGTTTCAAACGATGTGCCACTGACGGTTACCAGTTCACGGTATACCGCCTGCTTGGTCGCCATATCAACAAGCGTTACCTTGCTTACGTTCGGCATAGCGTCAACGCATAGGCAATACGCCGCATCGGCGCATATTTCAAGCAGCGTGCTCGGCCTGCCCGCTACGCCCGCCTGCGCGACGGAATGTTCGGATATAAGCCCTATGCGTTTCAGCACGTTCACTATGCGCGTCATGCTGGTCGGGCTCAGCCCGGTACGCTTTGCAAGCGATGCACGCGAAATAGGCCCTTCCTGTTTGACCAGATCGAACACCAGCTTTAGATTATGAAATTTCAGGTCGGCTTGCGACTTTGGCGCCGTCTGATACATTTATTATTCCTCCGTTATATTACCGCTTTGCAAGCTTTTCCCTGTAAGCGTTCAGTTCCCTTTCGCTCCCGCGGACAAAATGCCCCGGGGCAATCTCCAGCCACATAGGCCGTTCATTTGCCGAATAATTATGGCATGATGGGTCATATACAAGCACCTTTTTCTTCTGTTCAACGTGCGGATTGGGTACAGGCACGGCGGAAAGCAGAACACGCGTATACGGATGCAGCGGATGCTTGAACAGTTCTTCCGTCTCCGCAAGTTCAACTATAACGCCCTTGTGTATAACGGCTATTCTGTTGCATATGAAGCGCATAACGCTAAGGTCGTGCGCTATGAACAGATACGTCAGCCCGCGTTCCTGCTGCAGCTTGCTCATAAGGTTCAGCACCTGCGCGCGTATGGATACATCCAGCGCGCTTATAGGCTCATCCGCTATTATAAACTCCGGGTCCATAACAAGGCAGCGCGCTATGCCTATGCGCTGGCGCTGTCCTCCGGAAAACTCATGTGGGAAGCGGCTGGCGAACTCAGGCAGCAGGCCAACATCCAGCAGAGCCTTCGCTACGCATTCCTCTATCTCCTCGTGGCTCAGGTCATGCCTTATGTTGGTAAGCCCTTCGCTCACAATATAGTCAACCTTTGCGCGTTCGTTAAGGCTGGCCATAGGATCCTGGAATATCATTTGGATATTCTTTATCACCTCTCGGTCAGTCTCGTGATCTATCTGGCCTGATATACGCTTGCCATCGTATATCACTTCGCCCGCGGAAAGCTTGTTTATGCGTATTATGGCGCGGCCTATCGTGGTTTTGCCGGAGCCTGATTCACCAACCAGGCCAAACGTTTCGCCGCGATATACATCAAAGCTTACGTCGTTTACGGCCTTGAACGCATTCTTGCCCTTGCCGAAGGTGACATCCATATTCCTCACGCTGAGAAGCGGCGTTTTTATCACCACGTTTTCGTTACTCATCCATATCACCGCTTTCTATATTTTCAAGTTCCTTCAGCCGCTTCAGGCATTCGGGAGGGTCGATCTTTGGTGCGCGCGGATCGAGCAGCCAGGTGCGTGCCTTATGCGTGGGTGAAACCTCAAAATACGGCGGACGCACCATGTAGTCTATCTTCAGCGCCTGCGGATTACGCGGGGCGAATGCATCGCCGCGTATCACGCCGAAAAGTTTGGGCGGCGTACCCTTGATGGAGTAAAGCTCATGACCCTTTTCGCCAAGCTGCGGAAGGCTTGACATAAGCGCCCATGTATACGGATGCTTGGGATCGAAGAACACTTCTTCGCTCGTACCCACTTCAACTATGTCGCCGGCATACATAACGGCTATCCTGTCCGCCACGTTGGCTACCACGCCAAGGTCATGCGTGATGTATATCGTGGTCATGCCGTATTTGCGGCACAGATCCTTTATAAGCGAAAGTATCTGCGCCTGTATCGTAACGTCAAGCGCGGTCGTGGGTTCATCGCATATCAGTATTTCCGGCGAGCACGCAACGGCTATGGCTATTACCACCCTTTGCCTCATGCCGCCCGAAAACTCATGCGGATACTGCTTGTAACGCCTTTCAGGCTCCGATATGCCAACGTCCTTCAGTATGTTCAGCGTTTCCGCCTTGGCCTGAGCGTGGTTCATGCCGCGATTCAATATAAGCGCTTCGCTTATCTGCCAACCTATCGTTTTCAGCGGGTTAAGGCTGGTCATGGGGTCCTGCATTACCATGGCAATTTTCTTGCCGCGTATTTTCGCCCATTCCCGTTCCGTTTTGAACTTGGCCAGATCCATTCCTTCAAAAAGTATCTCGCCCTTATCTATGGTGCCGTTTTTGTCAAGTAGGCCTATGAAATTCTTGGTCAGTACCGACTTGCCTGAGCCGGACTCGCCAACTATGGCAAGGCTTTCGCCCTTATATACGTCCAAACTCACGCCGCGTATCGCGTGCAGGCTTTTTCCTCTCAGGCTGAAGCGCACACTAAGGTCTTTTACGGAAAGAATAACTTCTTTATTTTCCAAATAGTTTTCCATGCTGCGCCTCCTTAAACGTGATTCTTAGGATCGGCCGCATCGCTGAACGCATTGCCGATGATATAGAACGCAATAGTTATAAACGCCACAACGGCTGCCGGGAACACAAGCTGATATCTCAACGTGCTGTCCATCATCAGTACGCGGCCGGCTTCAACCAGATTGCCCAGCGAAGCTTGGGATGTGGGTATACCAAGACCAATATAGGTAAGGAACACTTCGTCGCCTATGGCGCCGGGAATCGCAAGCGACGTTTGCAGCATAATTACCGAAACCATCTGCGGCAGCAGGTTCTTTATAATTATCCTCAGCGTGCTGCTGCCAAGGCAGCGGGACGCCAGATTATAGTCCCTATCGCGGAATATAACGACCTGATTGCGGATAAAGCGGGCCATGGCCATCCAACCGACCATACACATGGATATGATTATGGTGGTCATGCTCGGGCGCAGTATGTAGCTTACAAGGATCAATATAAGCGTTTGCGGGATATTACTTATTACATTATATATCTCCGTCAGCGCTTTATCAAGACTCCTTACGTAACCCCATGCCATGCCTATTATAACGCCAAATATAAGATCGCTCAGCGCGACCACAAGGCCGATTATTATGGACGTGCGCGTGCCGGCCCATACCCTTGCCCAAAGGTCCTGACCTATTGCATTTGTTCCGAACCAATATTCGCTGCACGGCGCAAGGTTGCGAAGGTACATGCCGGTTTCGGGGTCATTGTTTATTGTAACGGGGTCATGCTGATTGGGCAGCAGCGGCTGAATGAAAGCGAAGGCAATTATCGCTATCAGCGCAACTATCAGTATGCGTGCAGCCCTATTGCGCCAAAAGTTTCTGAACGTGCTCGCCCAGTATGAATAGTTTGAATATGCCGTGCGCTCGGCATCCTGCTCGTTAAAGCCATGCAGTTCAAACCATTTTGGGTCTATTGCGGCTATCTGCTCGGCGGTATAATCCGCCGCATCATACATAGGCAGCTCTTTATCCGCCTGCTCCAGCGCAAGGCCTTCCCGTATGTGCTGATCCAGTTCGTCTATGCGGCGCATCTGCCTGTTGAAAAGGAGTTTTTTCTTCTTATCTGCCATTTTAACGGTCGTCTCCTTTCTTTGCGAAGCTTATGCGCGGATCAATGAGCGCCATCAGCACGTCACCAAGGAACATTCCGGCAATGCCTATCGCGGCATATATAAGCACCAGCGCCTGAACCATTGTGTTATCCTGAAGCTGTATAACGTCTATCAGCAGGCTGCCGGTTCCGGGTATGGAATAAAGGTGCTCAATATATATTGAACCGATTATTGTTGAAAGCACCGAACCGGGCAGGAACTGCGCCATAGGCACGAATGCGTTTTTAAATACATGGCGGAACATTATTCTGCTCCCGCTCACGCCCTTTGCGCGCGCAAGCTTTACATAGTCCATGTTTATATTATCTATCATATAGCGGCGCATCCACATCGCGTATGAGCATATGCTCAGCAGCGATATGGAGAATATCGGCAGCACCCATGTGGCATAGTTGTTTTTGTCAAACAGCAGCGATAGATTGAACCAGCTTGAAAAAAACAGCTGCAAAAACAGCATCAACACAGCCGTAGGGAGCGCCTCGACAATGGCAATGAACGCCGTGCCGAGCTTATCCGCAAATTTTCCTTTGAAACGCGCCATCACGGCGCCGAGAGGTATGCCTACTATAAGCGAGAATATCATTGATATAACACCTATTTTAAGCGAATAAGGTATTTTCTTTTCTAGTATTTTTACTATGGGGTAATTCGGGCGATATATCCAGGATTTACCAAGGTCGCCCTGAAACAGGCTTTTATAGAAATTGAACAGCTGGACATATATCGGCTGATCCAGCCCTTTTTCTGCCAGCATACTTGCGCGAACTTCTTCGCTAAGCTTATCGTACTCCGCACCGAAGTAGCCTTCCATCGGCATAAGGCGCAGCAATACGAATATCAGCGTTATTACGACGAACAGCGATATTATCGCGCCCGCCGTGCGCTTGAGGATATATTCCAACATGGGGCATCATCCGCGTGCCGCTAAGGTGAGCAAGCAGCGGCTCCTTTCTAAGAATGGCGTAAAGCAGCGGGAGGCATGAGGCGAAAACACCCCACGCCCCCGCGATATGGTTTATGATTCGGTCTTATTCTGCCGCGGCAAGAGCAGCCTCGCGGTCAAGCTTCCACTGTGCAAACTGTTCCTGATAATCGGTCAGTCTCATGGCTTCCTTGAGGACATGCTTGCCCTTGTAGCGCCAGATGGACACGCCGAAGGAGGAATATTCGCCGTCAAACACGGTCAGCTTGCTGGCAACGTAGCCGTTGGAGAATACGCGGAACGGTATAACGATACCTTCGTTTATCAGCCACGCTTCGGCCTTGGCAAACAGTTCATAACGCTTGGCCAGGTCTACCTTCTCGGCGGTAGCTTCCTGAACCATCTTGTCATATATCTGCTGCTGTGCGCCAACATAGTCGGCATCGTCTATAACGCCGTTGTCATAGTCTTCCTGAGTGTAAACATAACCGGTCAGGTACTCTTCCTGAGTGCACATGGAACGGTTGTTGTAGCTCCAGCTGAGACCCCAAGGATCGGCATAGGTCACAGGATCCGCAAAGTCAGGACCCCAACCTTCTTCCATAAGGCCATACTTGCCGGCGTTACGGACTTCGGAGTTGTAGTTGTTGGCAGGACCGGCAACGGGAACGATGTCGATATAGTCCTTACCAAGGAGCTCTTCGAGCTGCTGCTCGATTACCTGGGCAACCAGATCCTGGTTAGCCTGGTCTACGCGATAGTAATACGGGAACACGAGCGGGAAGGTCATGCCCTGCGCGCTCAGTTCTGCCATGGCCTGTTCCTTGTACTGGAGAGCGGTTTCGGGCTGGAACCAGTTCTGTTCGGTAACGGCCTCAAGTTCGCCGGTCATGGTGTAATCCTTACCGTCTACTGCAACGAAGTTCGGAGGAGTGATGGTGTTCATCAGGTATTCTTCCGGGCTGTAAGGATCGTAGCAGCTCATGGCCTTAACGCGGTCTATACCATAAACAATGGAAAGACGGAAGGCGCGGTTGTTAACGGCGGTCTTAAACGCATCGTTGTCATAGGTTTCGTCCATATGGGGATCGAAATCGAAGAACCACCACATTGCATCGTAAGTGGGACGGTTCGGGCGGACGATGTTCTGCTTTTCGGGATCGTTCATCCAGCTGTCCAGTATTTCTACGGGGATAGTGGCTTCGTCGATCTCGCCGCGCAGATACATTTCAGGCGCAAGTGCTTCGGCTTCGGCGTTGTACTTGCCGTAAACGGTCTTTATAGATACGTTCTCGGCATCCCAATAATTGTCGTTGCGCTCCATCACCAGTTCGTTCTGGGGTTCCCAGCTGGTGCAGTAGTATGCGCCGTTGTAAAGCAGGGTGTCGTTGGAAGTGCCGTAGTATTCGCCGCACTCTTCAACGAACTGCCTGTTGGCGGGCATGAAGGCAACATAGGTCATCATGGATAGGAAGTACGGGCAAGTGTCCTTCAGTGTGTACTGGAGGGTATGCTCGTCAAGGGCCTTTACGCCAACCTCTGCAAAGTCGGTCACGGTGCCGTCAAAGTATTCCTTGGCGTTCACTATAACGTTTGCAAGGGTATCCACGTTGTCGGATTCGTTGGCGGGGGTCAGTATCCACTCGGCGCCGAAAACGAAGTCGTCGGCGGTAACGTCGGCATATTCGTTCAGTTCGCAGTCATACCACTTCACGCCTTCGCGCAGATGGAATGTCCAAACGAGACCGTCGTCAGAGGTTTCCCAGCTGGTCGCAAGGCAGGGCTTCACAACGCCATACTGGTCATACTCTATCAGCGTGTCAACAAAGTTGGACGCGGGCTTGAAGTCTACGGTGGAGCTCGTCGCCAGATAGTTCAGCGTAGAGATCTCCGAAGGATACAGATAGCGGAAGGTAGCGTCCTCTACATAGGGGCTTTCCTCTGCCGGCTCACCGGATGTCTGAGGAGCATCGGTGTTAGCGGGTGTGTTGTTATCGTTTGTCTGCTTGGGTTCATCGGTATCGGCGGGAGTATTGGACTGGCAGCCAACTACGCCGAGGACCATCACCAGGCAAAGCACGATAGCAAGAATCTTCTTCATCTTGGTTTTCCTCTCTGTTTTATAATATTTCTGCGAGAATCCCGCAAAACTTTAAATTCGCCTATAATGTGGTGCATCGCGCGTTCCGCGTTTATTAACACCATGTTAATTAAGTTGTACAAAGCATATCACGCTCGTTTGATATTGTCAATATAGCGTGCAAACTCTTTTGCTACCAATTTTATAACAGGGTGTGATTTTCTTCTTTCATATGGTATACTGTGTGCATAAAAAGAAAGGTTAAGGTTAGCTGTAAATGAAAGCTGCGGTATTTGACATAGGCGGAACATTCGTAAAGCATGGTATATATGAAGATGGTGTTCTGAAGGATGTGTCCTCCTTCCCCACCTGCGGACAAGATGGTGCGGATACATTGATTGAACGTATACGCAATGCATGTGGAAGCATTACCAATATTGATGCGATCGGCATATGTACCCGCGGGCAGGTTAACTGCGACACCGGCGAAATAATATACGATCCGCCTCACCTTATCCCCGGCTATACTGGTAAGAATCTGAAAACCGAATTCAGCTCGTTCGGCGTACCAATAGCCGTAGAAAACGATGCTAACTGCATGGCCATTGCTGAATCAAACGCACTTAGCGCCGATGTCACAGCGGATGTGCTCTGCCTTACTTACGGCACATGCGTAGGCGGCGCGATAGTTCGCGGCGGCGCGATATATCATGGAACAAACTGGTCTGCCGGTGAATTTGGCATGATATACATGAACGGCGAATACTATGAAAACATTGCAAGCGTTACCCGTTTGGTTGAACAGGCGAAGTCAATGGATGCTTCTCTTTACGACGGACGCGCGATAACCGCTCGGCTTAATCGCAGCGATGTATATGCCCTTGTTGACGGCTGGGCTAAACAGGTAGCCGAAGGCTTGGCTTCGCTTATACATATATTTAACCCCGCCTGCATGATAATAGGCGGCGGCATAATGGAAAATAAAGACGTATTCAATATGGTCACTTCAAAGGTAAGCGAATTGACAGCGCCAGGTTTTGACGTAAATATACGCAGTGCCCGCTTTGGCAACAGCGCGGGACTTATTGGCGCGGGTATACTTGCGCAAAAGCTTATGAAATGACGTCCAAAGCTTTCGTTTTGAACCTGTGCAGCAGGCCGGTATAGCAATCCGTCAGCGCATTGCTCACAAACTCGCCGTCCCATTCAAGATAGTTCGTTGCTATCATGGTTGCTATGCCGTGAACATAAAGCCATGTTTCAAGGTGCAGCATATATGCTGATTTCTCGTTAAGGCCCGTATTTTTGGATATAAGCCTAACTATTGCCTCCGTAACATCCTTGCCGCTGTCATCATTTATGTTTTCGGCCGATCTGTCCCGCATAAAAAGCAGCTTGAACAGCTCCTTTTCTTCGGTAGCGAAGCGTATGTATGCCATGCCCATGGCCTTATACGGCTTTTCTTCGGCATGCGATGCGGCGCCTATGTATCCGCGGTATATCCCATCCGCCGCCTTTATGGTTTCCAGCCGGACCTCCTCCATGTTCTTGAACAGGCCAAATATAGGCTTTACCGAGCAGCCGAGCTCTCCCGCTAGCGACCTTGCCGTAAGGCTCTGCGGTCCTCCGCGCCGTATTATATTCAATGATGCCTCTATCAGCTGTTCTTTCGTGAACATAAACTTTGGCGGCATAATGCGTCTCCTTAATGCTTCAGCAGTGTTGCGCAACGGCAGTTGCGTTTATTATACATATAACCCGGTCTTTGGTCAACAAAGTCCGGGCGATGTTTACTTATTCCTGCACATTGGCCTTCATCCAACGATTAAGCACCTTCATCTGCTCCGGAGTATGGAACCAATGCTCTCCTTTTTCCATTACTGTAAGCGTTGTTGCACAGGATTTCGAAAATCTTTCTATTGTCTCTCTCGGTGTCATGTTGTCTTTGCCGCCGTATATAATATCCGTCGGTTTATCCCATTTGTATGGATTTTTTCGCACCCAGCTAAGATAGTTCCAGTTGAGCGTTTCGCCGAAATCAGTTGGTATCTTTATGCGCTCAGCAAGTTCCTCTTCTGTGACCCCAGCCCATTCCATCATTGTACATATCAGCTTTTCCATGTCTACAATAGGCGATATGAACATTGCCTTATCTATCTTCTTATCCTGCAGCGCAAGCATGCTGAACCATGCGCCTATGCTCACAGCGCAAACGCTGATTGAGCTATATCTTTCCGAAAGCAGCTCGTATGTCCTTTTTATCTCAGGCGCAGCCATCCACGGAAGCAGCTTTTCCTTGCTGTTTTTCCGATCACCATGCTCCGGCAGGTCTATCGCTATAACCTGATAGCCCTGTGGGCAGGCGTATTGCGCAAAATAATACGCTTCTTCCTTATAGCCCATCTTGCCATGTATATACAAAAACGCCTTGTCGCTTGGCTCGCCTGCTATTATTGCCGGTATATCGTTTATTTTCGTACGCTTTGCTTTTATCTCCGCCCTTGCGTTGGCCATATGCTTGCGCGCTACAAGCTCGCTCAATATAGCATCGCGGTCGTAATTACCGTTTGCGAAGCCCTTTATGTTCTTAGCTGCCATGCACAAACTTAGGCTGAACTCTGTAAGAATAGCGTTTATCTGCCAATCCGCATATGGGTTCGAATCCGTAACTATAAGCGTAGCCAAGCTGTTCACGACAAGCCACATGTCCCTAAAGTAGCAATCCGCCGTATCGGCATCCATCTTATATGTGCGCATCAGCGATTTTCTCAGCGCAGCTTTCGATTGCTCCATCGCCGCTATCGTGCTCGGTTTTTTCTCGTCTACCTTTGAAATGAACAGCGCCTTATAAAGCATCGGCTCGTCCTTAGCAAACTGAATGTATTCTGACATGAACCCAAGAAACGGCACTGAATACTTCAACCCGTCCTCTATGTATTCATCAAACAGTTCCTTCGCGATTTCAAGCACGGCGCCGCGAAGCTTGTCTATCGAATAAAAATAATTGAACATAGGCCGGGTAGACATGCATCCCGTTTCAGCTATATCGCGTGCTGTGATTTTCTCTATTCCTTTTTCCCGCGTCAGTTCAAATGCTGCGTTAACAATATCTTCCCTTGAAAACTTGGTCTTAGGCGGCATGGTCTATCATCTCCTATTATGTTGCTCTTCGTATAGCTAATATCGCCCAATTGTGTAACAATCGTTATTATATACTCAATTATGTGATCTGTCAAATCAAGACTCCCCTATATGCCCTTGAATTAAATCAAGAAGCATATAGGGGACTCATCGGGAGCAAATTATGTTTAGGCGGCGCTTATGCTTTTACCGCCGGATCCATCGGGAAGAATATAACGTAGCACTCCGTCATCTCCCCAAGGAACAGGAATATGTTTTCGCCCATTTCAATATGGCGCTTGAATGTAAGGTCGGGTATAAATAGTCTGCCGCAGGTGCGCTTAGGGCCTTTTAATGTGTATCCAACGTCGTTCGGATCTGCATGCAGGGCATTTGCAGCCTCGCAAAGGCCCGGCAGTTTCAGTCGCTTTTCAAGCTCGCCAAGGCTTTTCTCCGCATTTATATATACCAAATGGTCAGGATCCTGAAACCAGTTTATGTTCATATTAAAACCTCCGTAATAAAAATGCCGCCGGAAAATTCTCCAACGGCATAGATAAAAAGCTATCCTAATGCTGCTTCCGTGTCCAAATCCGCGTGGAGAAGCTTGCTCCGTGCAGGTCTTCTGGCTCGCGCATCATTGCTTTGCTTCGCCTTCCCGTAATAAACAGTGGCATATTGAAGCATCGCTCGCGCATACAGCGGCGGGACCGCGCAGGCTTTTAACCTGCTTCCCTTTTAACCGATCGATTACCGATCAGACACGGAACATATTCATGTTCATATTTATTGTATCATTATGCGGCGCATATGTCAAACGCCGGCACTCTTTATGCCCCGGCGGCAGAAGTATATGGATATAGCCGTAGCAACGCACCAGCCTATTGGCCAAGCAAGCCATATTCCGGTAGAACCGAGCGCCGTGCCGGACAATACTACTGCAAGCGCTACTCTGAGCAAAAGGTCAGTAAACGTTGACGCCATAAACTGCTTCATCCGTCCCGAGCCGCGCAGCACACCATCCGCAACAAGTTTTGCAGATACCACAATATAGAACGGCGCAAGAATGCGGAGATATGTTACGGATGTTTTCAGCGCAAGCTCTGTCGGATTCTCCAGGAACAGCATCGAAAGCTTATCCCCAAAGAAGAAATACAGCGCAATCAGCGGAACTGACAGCATCCATACCATCTTTGTTCCGGCCCAGTATCCGCTCTTTACCCTATCGCATTTGCCTGCGCCTATGTTTTGCGCCGTGAAGTTGGATACGCCGTTGCCAAGCGTTGTGAATGATGTTATAACAAGATTGTTCAGCTTAACGCCGGATGAATATCCCGCCATAACGGCAGTACCGAATGTGTTTATAACGCCCTGAATTATTATGTTGCCCACCGAAATAAAGCTTTGCTGCAGAACGCTCGGTATTGCTATTCTGGCTATTTTGCCCAGTATTTCACCGGAGAACAGCGGCGCGCGTTCCTCCGTTTCAACTGTTTTCAGCCTTGCAAAAACAAATACCAGCGCCAATATGCAACTAACGCCCTGGCATATGAAAGTTGCCCATGCAACGCCGGCTACGCCCATCTTAAACGCCGTAACGAACAATATGTCCGCACCAATGTTGCTGAGCGACGATGCCGCAAGGAAGTAGAACGGCGTTTTGGAATCGCCAAGCGCGGAGAATATGCCCGTTGCAACATTATAGAAGAACACAAACGGAAGTCCGAAAATGTATATGCGGAGATACAGCGCCGAATCAGCCATTACCTCGGCAGGAGTATTGATAAGCAGCAGCATCTTTTCATCAAGCGGCAGCCCTGCCACCATAAGCACAGCGCACAGCACTCCGCTGGCAATAAACGTGGTAGAAACAGCCGTTTTCATGTCCTTCATGCGCTTTGCGCCGAAGAACTGCGCTACGACCACCGATCCGCCAATATTACAGCCGAACGCAAACGCGATGAATATAAGCGTTATTTCATAGCTGTTGCCAACGGCTGCAAGCGCATTTTCGCCTATGAACTTGCCCGCAACAAGGCTGTCTGCAATATTATAAAGCTGCTGGAATATTATGCTGCCAAACAGCGGCAGGCAAAACCTCCACAGTACCTTTTCGCTCTTTCCGACGGTAAGATCGTTATTCATAATTTTATCCCACCCCACAGCATTATTCATATGCAGCAATTCCTGCATAACTCACGAGCCCATATTATATTCCCTCTCCTTATTTTTATCAAGGTGTCTTGCAATAAATAGTTGCGGCTATGTATAATATGGATATTATATGTTGATTGGGATGCGCAATGAAACGACTGACCATAGGCATTTTGGCCCATGTGGACTCCGGCAAAACGACCCTCAGCGAAGCCATGCTTTATGCAAGCGGCACGCTTAGAAAGCTTGGCCGCGTGGACCACGGCAATGCCTTTTTAGATACACACGCGCTTGAAAAGCAGCGCGGTATAACCATTTTTTCCAAGCAAGCGGAACTTAACTATTCCGGTTGCACTTTTACGTTGCTTGATACTCCCGGTCATGTTGACTTTTCTGCCGAAACCGAACGTGCGCTCGGCGCAATGGATTATGCCATACTGGTTATAAGCGCACCCGACGGGGTTCAGAGCCATACGGAAACGCTTTTTCGCCTGCTGAAACGCGCAGGCGTGCCTACATTTGTATTCGTGAACAAAACCGATATCTCATCAAAGTCCCGCTCTGAAATTTTAGCTGAATTAACTAAGCTTTCGGCAGGCTTCATTGATTTTTCAGCCGATAGGCCAATAAATGATTTTTACGAGGAGTTAGCCACCTGTTCCGAGGACATGCTGAACGAGTATCTGGCCGAAGGCATTATAAGCGATGAGAAGATCGCATCCGCCGTAAAAAGCCACCTTGTGTTCCCCTGCTGCTTCGGTTCCGCGCTAAAGCTGAGCGGTGTAGACGGATTCCTTGATTGTATAGCACGCTATACTTTACCTATAACCGGAAACGCCAAATTCGGCGCGAAAGTATTCAAAATAGCAACCGATGCTCAGGGCGCGCGGCTTACATTTATTAAAGTTACATCCGGAAGCCTGAAGGTAAAATCAATTCTTTCGGGCACAGACGGCAGCAAAACATGGAATGAAAAAGCCGACCAACTCAGGATATATTCCGGCGCAAAGTTCAGAACCGTTGATGAAGCATTTGCCGGCAGCGTATGCGCCGTATGTGGGCTTACACGTGCAAAACCGGGCGACGGGCTGGGCATAGAGCCGCCCGCACCAAAGCCTATGCTTGAACCTGTGCTCACATACAGCGTCCAGCTTGGCAATGGACTTGACGCCGCAAAAGCACTTGCCGCATTAAAAAGGCTTGAGGACGAGGACCCCGAACTGCACATAATATGGGACGAACGGCTAAAGGAGATACACGTTCGCCTTATGGGCGAAATACAGCTTGAAGTGCTGCAAAGCCTTATGAAGAGCCGTTTCAATATGGATATATCCTTCAGCCAGGGCGGCATACTCTATAAGGAAACCATTGCAAACAAGGTTGAAGGCGTTGGCCATTATGAACCGCTTCGGCATTATGCAGAAGTGCATTTGATATTAGAACCGCTCAAGCGCGGCAGCGGGCTTGTTTTTGCGTCAAAATGTCCTGAAGATAAGCTGGATAAGAATTGGCAGCGGCTTATACTTACGCACCTTATGGAAAAAACACATATTGGCGTACTCACCGGTTCACCTATAACTGATATGAAAATAACCCTTGTCTCTGGACGCTCGCATATTAAACATACCGAAGGCGGGGACTTTAGGCAGGCCACATATCGCGCCGTAAGGCAGGGACTTATGCAGGCGGAAAATGTACTGCTTGAGCCGTGGTACGAATTCAGCCTTACTATACCCGCCGAATATATAGGCCGCGCACTGAACGATATGCAGCTTATGTGCGCCGATTTCAGCGCACCCGAGCAAGGCGAGTCATCCGCCACCATACGTGGTTTTGCGCCCGTTTCTGCCATGCAGGGCTATTCTTCCCAGCTTGCGCTGTATACCCGCGGCATGGGCAAGCTCAGTCTTATCGGCAGCGAATATCGGGAATGCCATAACAGCGCGAAAGTAATAAGCCAAATTGGCTATGATGTCGAAGCAGATACATTCAACACGGCCGATTCCGTGTTTTGCAGCCACGGCGCTGGCCATACCGTAAAATGGGACAAAGTATTTGACAATATGCACCTGGAGCGTGCACTACGGCCGCAAGCCAAGCCTTACACCATATCTGATATACCGACATATCGCCCGCTATCCCGTGCGGACGAAGCGGAGCTTATCAGAATATACGAGCGTACATACGGCCCGATAAAGAACGACCCGCTTGCCGCATTCCGTAGGACTTCGGCTAAGCAATCCCAAAGCACAGCCGAACTTTGTCCCTTCCCCACCGGGCCGGACTATCTATTGGTAGACGGATACAACATAATATTCGCATGGGACGACCTTTCCGCCATTGCAAAGGATAACATGGACTTGGCACGAAGTAAGCTGATAAACTTGATGTGCAACTATAAAGGCGTAAGGCAATGCGAATTGATACTTGTATTCGATGCATACCGCATAAAAGGGCATGTCGGCAGCATAGAAAAGGTGAATAACATAACCGTGGTATATACTAAAGAGGCCGAAACGGCCGATACATACATTGAAAAAGCCACGCACGAACTGAGCAGGAACTACCGAGTGGAAGTTGCAACCTCGGACCGAATGGAGCAAATAATCATTGCCGGCAACGGCGCGGCGCGGCTCAGTGCTAATGAGTTCAGAAAGCAGGTAGATGCAGCCGTAGCTGCAATGCGGGATTTGATGGAAGAATATGCGCTGCGTGAAAAACCATCGGCAAAGCTGGCACAAGGCCGCATAGTCGGTCTTGATGCGCCCGAAAAATAATAATCATCTACAAACAAAGACCCGAGCGATCGGGTCTTTGTTTGTACTGTTAAGTGCAAAAGGAACTATATGAGTAAGATTTAGGATTACTCTACTACCTTTATCTCCTTGTTCTTCTTGCCAAAGTGGGTCAAAGAAACAACTATGCCGCCACAGGCTATCAGCGCAATAACGTTGGGCAGAACCATAAGCTGATTGAACATATCGCTCAGTTCCCAAACCAGATCATTGGAAGCAAGGGTGCCGAGGAATATGAACGCCAGAGAGATCACGTTGTAAACGGTTGTGGCGATCTTCTCACTCTTAGCATTCTTACCGAAGAGGTAAGCCACGTTGATCTTGCCGAACATGTTCCAGCCGAGAACGGTGGAGAACGCGAAGAAGAACAGCGCTATGGCTATGAAGATGTTACCGCCGGCTTCACCAAGCAGAGTGCCGAAAGCAGTCTGTGCAAGGTTGGTTTTGTTGATAGCTTCGGGTATGGTGCCATCCGCCAGTATGCCGCCCTTGGTGTAAAGGGTGATAACAGCGGTCAGAGCAGTGATGGTCAGAACAACGAAAGTATCGATGAACACGCCGATCATGGCAACGGTACCCTGCTCATGCGGATCCTTAACATTAGCCTGCGCATGCGCATGAGGGGTGGAACCCATACCGGCTTCGTTGGAGAACAGACCACGCTTTGCGCCCTGAGAAACCGCCTTCTTTATGGCCGCACCAAACGCGCCGCCGATGATAGCCTGGGGAGCAAAGGCATACTTGAATATAAGGCCGAAAGCTTCGGGAACCTTAGTGATGTTGGCAAACAGTATTATCAGACCGCCAAGGAGATAGAACGCAGCCATTACGGGAACAACCTTTTCGGTAACGGAAGCAAGACGATCCATACCACCAAGGAATATGAAGCCCGCAACAACGACCAGCACTATACCTATTATCCAGGAAGGAATGCCAAAGGCAGTCTGAGCAGTGGAACCGATGGAGTTGGACTGAACCATGCAGCCGAAGAAGCCAAGGGCAAGTATGATGGCGATGGCGAAGAAGCCGGCCAGTATTTTACCTAAGGTGCCCTTGAAGGCAGTGCGGATGTAGTAAACGGGACCGCCGTGTACTTCACCGTTTTCCTTAACAATACGGGTCTTCTGTGCCAGAACAGCTTCAGCATAGATGGTGGCCATGCCAAGGAAGGCAATTATCCACATCCAGAATATTGCGCCGGGGCCGCCTACGAGGATGGCGCCGCTGGCACCGACTATGTTACCGGTACCAACCTGAGCCGCGATTGCGGTTGCCAGAGCCTGGAAAGAGCTCATGCCGCCGCCCTGCTTGCCGCCCTTGAGGGACAGCTTGCCGAACACGTTCTTCATGCCTTCGCCGAAGCAGCGAACCTGCACGAACTTGGTGCGGATGGAGAAGTAGAGGCCGCAGCCTATCAGCAGTATGATGAGTACGTAGTCAGACAGATACGCATTGATCGTCTGCACAATGGGGAGCAGAATGTCGTTCATGTTGTGATATTCCTCCTATGATTTGTCCGAGTCAAATAAGAACACCCCTATCCTTTTTTGCTCTGATTTAGTATCAGTTTACTAAATATTATTACGAATCTCAATGCTTTTTTCAATGGAAAATTCGAATTAACATCTTCTTTATACATGTTATTATTTACACAATACTTATATATTCACTTTGTAATTATTGCTTATATATCTATAATCTCGCATGTTACTGCGTAAATTCCTGTTTCTTCACATTTCATTTTAATGTTAAAAAACAATTCACAAAGTGTTTGATTTATAGTTAAAATTTCCTTCACATTTTTTCTGTATAAAGATTTCGTTAAGAATATATGCTTATGCCTGCCTTATGTTGTATAAGTATGAGTTAATTCGCATAAAAACAGGCCGCTTTCGCGGCCTGTCTGTAACTTTATGCATTATGCGGCATCATGCTCATATTGCAGCTTATACAATTTATAATATATGCCGCCCTTCTCAAGCAGCTCCTGGTGCGTGCCTTCCTCAACTATGCGCCCCTTGTGCATAACAATTATGTTGTCCGCATTCTGTATTGTGGAAAGCCTGTGCGCGACCATTATCGTTGTGCGACCTTCCATCATCTTACCGAGCGCATCCTGTATAAGCGATTCTGTTTCGGTGTCTATATTGGCCGTAGCTTCGTCCAATATAAGCACAGACGGCTTGAATGCAAGCGCGCGTGCAAACGATATAAGCTGCCTTTGCCCTGCCGAGAAAGCCGCTCCGCGCTCTATAACATGGTGCGAATAGCCGCCATCCAGCTTTTCAATAAAGCTTGCCGCATTAACGGTCTTTGCCGCCGCAATTATATCCTCATCCGTGATGTTCTTCTCATTCAGGCGGATGTTGTCCTTCACGTCTCCGGTGAACAGGAACACGTCCTGCAGCATCTGGCCTATGTTGCGTCTAAGATCCTCCAGCTTTATCTTTTTAACGTCTATGCCGTCTATTGTTATGCTGCCCTTTTGAATGTCATAATAGCGGCAGATAAGGTTCTGTATTGTGGTTTTGCCCGCGCCCGTTGCTCCAACGAACGCCACACGCTGCCCGGGTTCAACCGTGAAGGATACATCCTTGAGCACCCAGTCCTCGTCCTTATAGGCAAACCAAACATTCTTGAACTCTATTTTGCCCTTAAAGTTATCCATGCTTACCGCATCCGGTGCATTCTCTATCTGCGGTTCCGTATCCAGCAGCCAGAATATACGCTCCGCGCAAGCGTTTGCGGATTGTATGGTGTTGAACTGCTCCGCCAGTTCCTGTATAGGCTGGAAGAAATTATTTATGTACCGCTGGAATATTATCATGGTACCTATGGTTATAACTCCATCTATCGCCATATGGCCGCCAACGAATATCAGTATCGCAAGAGCCGTTATGTTCATAACGTACGGCACGGGGCTATACAACGCAAACGCCATAAGCTGCTTCATGTTTATTCCGCGCAGTTCCTCCGTCCTTGCTTCAAAGTCATCCTTAACATCTTTTTCAGCCGTAAATGCCTGCACTACCTTCATGCCGGATACATGCTCCGCCACAAAGCCGTTCAGTTCGGATATTTTGGCGCGCATTACGCGATAAATCTTCCGTGTGGCCTTACGGAAAACAAACGTTGCAACGGTTATGAACGGGATAACGATGAATATATACAGCGACAGTTTAACATTGTAGCTGAGCATCATCACTATAACGCCGCCGAGCACAAAAAAGCTTTTCAGTATATTCACTATAACGCTCGTGAACATTTCATTCACCGTTTCGCAGTCGTTAGTTACCCTTGTGACCAGCCTACCTATAGGGTTATCGTTATAGAAGCCTATGTGCAGCTTCATCATGTGGCTGAATATATCGTTGCGCAGGTTATATATTATCTTTTGCCCCGTTGTGGCCAGTATGCTTGCCTGCGTATATGTAAGTACCATCACGGCAATAACCGTGCCAAAGTACAATAGGCCAAGCTTTATGACCTTGCTCAGGTCATCTGCCCGCAGTTTTTTCAATTCCTCTATGCTGAAACCATTGCTGGATATCTTTTCATATTTTGCAACGCATTCATCCACCGCTTCGCCCAATATCTGCGGCTGATACAGTTCAAGCCAAACCAGCACCAGTATTATCGCAAACGCCAGCATAAAATAGCCTATGTACGGCCGCGCGTATCTGAGAAGGCGGCGGTTTGGCGAGAGCGTTTTTTCTTTTGCCTTGCTCATGCTCACAGCTTGTATTCCTCCTTCTTCATCTTTTCAAGCAGCTGCCTGCGGTATAGATCCGCATACATTCCTCCTTGGGCCACCAGTTCTTCATGGTTGCCCTCCTCTATTATTCTTGATCCATCGACAACAATTATCTTGTCTGCATTCTGCAGCGTAGAAATACGGTGCGCAATAATTACATTCGTCTTACCGTGGCGCAGCGTTTTCAGATTTTCAAGTATCTTTTCTTCCGTATCGGTATCAACGGCAGAAAGCGCATCGTCCAGTATCAATATTTCAGGATCAAGTATCAGCGCACGCGCAATGGATATCCTTTGTTTCTGTCCGCCGGAAAGCGAAACGCCACGTTCGCCAACCATAGTTTCATATCCATCGGGGAAATCGACTATGTTGTCGTGTACGCAAGCCATTTTCGCCGCCTGCTGAATTTCCTCAAATGACTTGGCATGGTCGCCAAAGGCGATGTTGTTGCGTATGGTATCGGAAAACAGAAAGTTGTCCTGCATAACATAGCCCGTTGACGCCCTTAGCGTTTGCAGCGGTATTGTGTGTATCTCCCTGCCGCCGATATAAAGCATATCGTCGTCCGGATCTATTATCCTTAGCATAAGGTTCACAAGCGTGGTCTTGCCCGCGCCCGTGCGACCTACTATGCCAAGCGTCTGCCCGGGCCCAATATGAAACGATATGTCCTTCAGCACATCCCTATCCGTACCGGGATAGCGGAACGTAAGCTCGCGTGCCTCAATTTCGCCCTTAACGGGCTCAGTAGTGGCTATTTCAGGCAAAGCATCCTTTATATCGGATTCTGTATGTAAAACGCTCTCAACACGCTTCAGCGAGGCTGAGCCGCGCGTTACAACGTTTATTATCCTGCCTATGGATGCTATCGGCCATACAAGCATATTAAGATACTGCACGAACGCCGAAAAGTCGCCCACGGTTATGCGGCCGAGTATCGCTATATATCCGCCGTAGGCTATAGCTATTGCCATGGAGCAGCCAGCAATCATGTGCATAAACGGGAACATAAACGCCTGCACCTTCGCGTCCCTTATGTTAGCCGTGCGCGATTCACTGTTGACAGCTTCAAACGCCGCTATTTCCTTCTCTTCCTGAACAAAGGCCTTTATCACCTTTATTCCGCTGAGCTTTTCCTGCACAAAATCTGAAACCTTGGCGAACACTTCCTGCCGTTTGGTAAAGCGCTTATGCATCTCTCGCCCGACAAACATGCTCACGAAAGCGACCATGCTGAGTGGTATAACCGTGACAAGGCTCAGCCTGAAGTCTATCTGGAATATCATCTTCAGCAGCGTGGTGACGCCGATGGTTATCATATCAAGACCCATCATTATCGTTGCCGCAAACGTCATGCGCACGGCCTCGATATCGTTGGTCATGTATGCCATTATCTCGCCCGCGTTATGCTCATGGAAATACGATACAGGCAGCGTGTTAAGATGGCTGAAAAGATCGTTTCGCATATCGCGCTCTATTTTTCTTGCAGCACCGAATATGCAGTATCTCCACCCTATCCTGCCCGCCAGAACCAATACGGCTATAACGGCCATCCTTATGATTGCAGACGCAAAGCCGGATTCATTGATGGTCGTGTACTTTATTCCGTCTATGACCTGGCCGACTATGCGTGGAACCTCCGTCTGTGCGCTGTCTATCACTATAAGTATAGCCATGCCCAGAAGATAACTCCATTTGTACTTTCTGAAAAACCGGTGTGCGTACGGGCTGCGCAAAATATCCATTATGCCGGCCTTACGCGCTTTCTTTTGCTCCATTATTCTCTCCTTCACCTGTGAGTAGCATCGTATATTATATCGCATCTTAGCGAATAATTAAACAATTTAATTAGTTACTTAATTTTGACCAATCGTGTACAGACCTATGGAAAAATGTGCGATTTTATGATATTGTTTATTTTAGCATTTTAACGCTTTTAACGGAGGAGCTTCAATGGCAAAAACCGTATGGATAAGCGGCGCTTCTCGCGGGATAGGCAAAAGCGCGGCGCTGCATTTCGCCCACGCGGGCTACAAGATAGCCGCGGGTTATCATGAAAACGATACCGCAATGCAAAGCCTTATGCATCAGCTTGCGGAACTCGGTGCAATGGCCGTTCCCGTCAAGGGCGATATTGCCGACCCTGCCGCTGTGGAAAGCATGGCTGAATATATATGTTCAACACTTGGCAGCATAGACATATTGATAGCCAACGCAGGCGTTGCGCATTATTCAATGCTTGAGGATATGGCGTATAATGAATGGCGGCGCGTTATAGATACAGACCTTACCGGCGTATATAACATGATACATGCCTCCCTCCCGTCAATGCGCAACCGCGGCGGCGGAAGCATAATAAACGTATCCTCTGTTTGGGGTATATACGGCGGCTCATGCGAAGCGGCGTATTCGGCGGCAAAGGCGGGCGTAATAGGCCTTACAAAGGCGCTTAGCCGCGAGCTTGGCCCATCCGGCATTCGCGTGAACTGCGTTGCCCCCGGCGTTATAGATACGGACATGATGGTTAAATTTGATGAAACCGATCGGCAGCAGCTTATAGACAGCACACCATTGGGAAGGCTCGGCACAGCGGACGACGTTGCAGGTGTAATGCTCTTTCTGGCATCGGACAGCGCATCGTTCATAACCGGGCAGGTGCTTGAAGTCGGCGGCGGGTTTCCATATTGATATTATCTTTAACGGAGGAACGATAGATGAAAACAAGATGGGGTGAAAAGCTTGACAAGGCAAATGTACTCAGTGAATATCCGCGTCCGCAGCTAAAGCGCGAAAGCTATATCAATCTGAACGGCGTGTGGCAGTACGCAATAACCCCCGCCGACACGGTACCCGAAGCCATGGACGGCGAAATAATCGTTCCTTTTTCGCCCGAATGTGAGCTTTCCGGCGTAAACCGCACAGTACATCCGAACGAGTCGCTTTGGTATACGCGGCATTTCGATATTCCATCCGGCTTTAACCATGGGCGCATACTGCTGCATTTCGGCGCGGTAGATCAAATAGCCACGGTATACATAAACGGTTGCGATGCAGGCAGCCACGTTGGCGGATATACCGCCTTCACCATTGATATAACGACGTATATTCGTCAGGAAAACGTTATAACCGTTAAGGTGCGCGATTTTTCGGACGCGTCATATCATTCCCGCGGCAAGCAGAAGACAAAGCGCGGCGGAATATGGTATACCCCGCAGAGCGGAATATGGCAAACAGTATGGGTTGAAAGCGTAAGCGAAGAATATATCGAAGGACTGAGCATTACGCCGCTTTTTGACCAAAGTGCCGTGGAAATAACCGCTTTCAGCAATTATGCCGATTCACAAAAGGAAACCGTTATCCGTGTGGGCGATGTTGTGGCCTATGGTACCGCCAATCAGCCTATACGCATGAGCATGTCTGGATTCCGCGCATGGAGCCCAGAATCGCCTTATCTTTACGATATGGACGTGCGCATGGGCGAGGACAGCGTAAAAAGCTATTTCGCCATGCGAAAATTCTCCGTAGACATAGACTCAAACGGCGCGCCGCGGCTGATGTTGAACAACAAGCCGTATTTTCACAACGGCGTATTGGATCAAGGCTATTGGCCTGATGGTTTATATACCGCGCCGAGCGACGAAGCCTTTATACACGACATTTTAACCATGAAGGCCTACGGCTACAATACTCTCAGGAAGCATATAAAGATCGAGCCTATGCGTTTCTACTACCATTGCGACAGGCTTGGTATGCTGGTTTGGCAGGATATGCCAAACGGCGGCGAGCTATACAAAACTGCCGTAGTATCCCTCCCTCTGCTCGGTATAGGTGAAATAAGCGACGGTGAGGCCAACTATGCGCGCTTCGGCAGGGCAAATGCAGAAGGCCGCGCGCAATATTATGCAGAACTTAAAGAGATGGTGCTTCAGCTTTATAATTGTCCATGCATAGCCATGTGGGTGCCTTTCAATGAAGGTTGGGGCCAGTTTGACGCGGCGAAAGCCTGCGACGTTATACTATCACTCGATGATACGCGCACGATCGACCACGCAAGCGGCTGGCATGACCAAGGCGCTGGCGATGTAAAAAGCCTGCATGTGTATTTCAAGCGGTTCGATTTTGCGCCGGATAAGCTTGCCCGCCCCGTTGTTCTGAGCGAATTTGGCGGCTTCAACCGCCGCATAAACGGCCACTGCTTTAACCGCAGGGATTTTGGCTACAAGCGCATGAAAACCGATGAAGCATTGTTTGAAGCGTTCAGCACTCTTTACGAAAAAGAAATAGCCCCCGCTTACGCAAAAGGGCTATCCGCTGCCATTTACACGCAGCTGAGCGACGTTGAGGACGAGCTTAACGGGCTGTTGACATACGACAGAGCTAAAGAAAAACTCCCGCCCGATAAAATGCGCGAACTGTTCGAAAAATTATTTGCTCCCCTTGAGTAAACGTACCTCGCTTTCGGTAAAAAGCATCCGTACCGTACCGAGTTCATCGGTGCGGTATATTTCTGTCCCCAGCTTTTTAAGCCGCTGCATAGTTTCCCTATGCGGATGACCATAATCATTGTTTTTACCTAACGATATGACTACCGCCTTTGGCTGCACGGCGTCAAGAAATGCTTGTGAACTGGACGTTGACGATCCATGATGGCCTATTTTCAGCACGTCCGCCTGCAGCAGCTCCTTTTCTGATGCTATCATCAATTCCTCCGCATAGCTTTCGGCATCACCCGTGAGCAGCAGCGATGTCTCGCCGTAGGTCACCTTTATAACAACGCTCATATCGTTAAGGTTGTCCTGATAATCAGCGCCTTTTATGGGCGAAAGCACACGCACCTCAACGTCGCCATCCCAATTTATCGTGGTTTTTGCGCTGCCCCATATCACTTTGGTCTTTACCTTTTTCTTTTCAAGTGCGCTGAGCATGCGGTCGAATGAGCTTGTGGTGTTCACGGCGTCCGGCATGTAAAACGTGCCTATGTCGTAATTATCTATCACTCTTTTCATGCTGCCCATATGATCGCTGTGCGGGTGGGTCATTACTACCACGTCCAGCTTAGTCACACCCTCTTCGCTAAGCACATTCTGTATGCTTTCAAATGAATCCGGCGTGCCGGCATCAACAAGCATGGTTTCCCCATTCGGTGAACGAAGGAATATGCTGTCGCCCTGGCCAACGTCTATAAATGCGGCATACACGTCGTCGGCACTCTCCGTTGCGACCGAATTTATAGCACCCAGCAAAAGTTCAGGCTTGAATATTAGTATAAGCGCCAGCACAACCGCGGACAAAATGGATATAAGCTTTGCCTTCCCGCTCTTTGGCACTTCTTCCATTTCAGTTTCTTCTTTCTTTTCCTCAGGCGTTTTCTTATCCACTATCACCTTTTCGGTAGCCCTTGCCGTCACATTGGCGTTTTTTGTTTCGTTTGCCTTATTATGAGCTGTTTTCTTTTTCTGCATCGCCCGCTCCTTTCAAAATTAACATTTTTGTATTATACTTCACTTTCACCCCATATGGAAGTCATATGTTATGCCCTTGCTTGACAATGGCTGATATTTGCAGTAGAATTGCGTTTGCGTGATTTTTGCGCATAATACGTCATATTTATTTATCAGCAATTATTCGGAGGTCGTTTTATGTCAAATGGTGAGCGGATCATGGATATCGCGCGCGCTATAACCGGGGAAGGTTCCTGTGACAGGCGCATCGATTCACTTGATCTAACCGAGATAATACTTGAGGTTGAAGATGAATTTGACCTTATAGTGGAGGACGAAGAAAGCATTCATACGCTGAATGATCTTATCAGCCGCGTGGATGCACTTACCGCATAATAATAGGCGCGTAAGCTTTTGCCGGGAGCATGCGTTCCCGGCATTATTACGGAAAGGAGCATTTTGAATGCAGGAGCTTAAACTCAAGCGCGTATACCGCCACTTTAAGGGCGATTACTATTTGGTAGAGGATACCGCACGGCACAGCGAAACAGGCGAAGAATACGTTATATACAGAAAGCTGTATGGGGACGGTTCGCTTTGGATAAGGCCGACAGCCATGTTTTTGGGCGAGGTCGATCATGAAAAATACCCCGACTGTGCGCAGAAATACCGTTTTGAATTACAGGATATAAAAAGCCGAGCCGGAAATTGAGCAAAAGCAAAGCCCCCGCTTATGGCAATATGCCAAATGCAGGGGCTTTTTATTTAGGCTTAAACCGGCTTATTGCAGCGCCGCCGTTAAATCGGTTCAAAATCGGCAACTCCGTGCTTGCATATGGGGCAAATATAGTCATCCGGAAGCGTGCTGCCTTCGTAGACATACCCGCATATCCTGCATATAAAGCCCGACTTCTTCTCCGGCTGCGGCTTGGGCTTGATATTGTTCTGATAGTAGGTATAGCTCACGGTTTCTTCATCGGACAGGAGCTTCCCCTCAACGGGCGTACACATGAACTGTATATGCGTGCCGAAATCAAGCTCTCGCTCAACCTCAAGCGAAAGATAGCCTACCGTATGCTTGGGAAGTATTATAAGGCCATTGGCACTCCTTTCGGGGGAGCATCCGGCGAATTTATCGGTATCCTTGCCGCTTTGGTAACCAAAATGCTTGAATACCTCAAACGGCGTAGACTCGGACAGGCTGTTTATGTTCAGCTTGCCTGTTTTTTGAATCAGGCCGCAGGTGTAATTCTGCTTGCTTACAACAACCGCTATAAGCGGCGGCGTGCTTGTTACCTGCATTACGGTATTGACTATGCAGCCGTTATCCTTATCCCCATCCCTTGTGGTAAGCACATACAGGCCATAGCCTATCTGATAGAGTGATTTGGCATCAAATTCTTCGTTCGTTATATCATCGGCATTGTTCATATACATTTGTTCCTTTCCTGCCCTTAAAACGGGCATATGGTTTTTTCTATTAGGAAGTGTTCCTGACAGAAGTATATTTTATGCACAAAAGCATGTCAACATTTTATTGATAAATCAGTATACATTCCTTATCTAAACAGCGAAAGGCTGGCCTTGACCACGCGGCTTACAAAGCGTATGGTTTCATCCTTGCTGTATTTATCATAACCTTCCACCACAACGTGCATCAAGCCATTGGATAAATGGGTATACAGCATTTCAAGTTCCGCTTCATCGGCCTTGGGCAGCACCCGCCGCCAGTAGGCAATGCTGTCCGCTTTAGCCAATGCTATCATGCGCATTAAAACCGTTGAGCTTGTGTTCCCAAGAATAAGCACCTGACAGGCCTCCCTATTCTGATCCACCATATCGTATATAGCCTCTATCAGCGCCGTTACGTCAAAGGAGTTGACATAGCGAAGGGACTTTTCAAATGCGCCTATAAGCTCGTTCTCAATGCTTTCCATAAGCGCAAAGCAATCGCTGTAATGCGCATAGAAAGTGGCGCGGTTAAGCTGCGCAAGCGCGCAGACCTCCTTGACCGTAATTTTATTGACCGGCTTTTCCTTCAATAGCGTTAAAAAAGACTGCTTGAGCACCATCTGCGTATAGCGTTTCCTTGCGTCCATCTTTTCCATCAAAAAGCCCTCCAAAAAAGTTTACAATGTTAGGCAACATTTGGTTCGGCTGTGTCGCTTTACTTACAGCCATGCCGCGAGTGCCGATTGTATCCGTTCATTATGTAAAGTATACTGTACTTGTGAAAGATAAGCAACAGTCGTGCGCTTATTTTGAGAGGAGGATTTCAATATGTACGATAGATATATTATAACAGGAGCTACCGGATTCTTAGGCAGAGCAGTTGCGGAGGAATTGGTACGCCGCGGTGCGCAGGTATATGCACTGGTGCTGGATAACGACCCTTATAAGGCTTTGCTGCCCAAGGATGTAAAAGCCGTAACGGGCGACGTATGCACGGAAAGCACGCTTGCAAGCCTGTTTGAGGATGCAGACAGCCGCACATGCGTTATCCACTGCGCGGGAATAGTTTCCGTTGCGTCAAGACCAGGAGCTACGATTTATCAGGTCAATGTTGGCGGAACACGGAACATAATTCGGCAATGCACGGAGCATGGCGTAGGGAGGTTGATTTATATAAGCTCCGTCCATGCCATACCTGAAAAGCCGTTTGGCCGCGTTATGACGGAGGACTGCATATTATCCCCCGGGCTTGTGGACGGCGAATACGCCAAGAGCAAAGCATCGGCAACAGAGCTGGTATTCGACGCTGCGCAGCATGGGCTAAGCGCAAGCGTTGTGTTCCCATCGGGTATAATAGGGCCGGGCGACGTTCAATGCGGAAGCTTCACGGCTATGGCAAAAACATTCCTTGCCGGAAAGCTGCCCCTTGCCGTTCACGGCGGATATGACTTTGTTGATGTTCGGGATGTGGCGAACGGCATTTTAGCCTGCGCAGAAAGCGGAGAATCCGGCAAAGGCTATATCCTTTCGGGACACTATGCTACAATCCGCAAAATGCTAAGGATGTTGGGAAAGACGGCAAATGTCGGGTATCGCCCGCTCTGCCTGCCGCTTTGGCTTGCAAAGCTTGCCGCGCCATATTATGAAAAGCACTGCCTTAAGGGTAAAAAGCCGCTGTTCTTCACGCCGTATTCCATTGCCGTTCTTGCGTCAAACGGGCATTTCAGCCACGCGGCTGCATCGGAATGCTTTGCGTATCAGCCGCGCCCAATGGAAGAAACATTGCGGGATATGGCAAGCTGGCTTTTGAAGCGGGAATAAGCGGCTGCTTTCAAAATTATTCACTCAAATAATAGGCTTTGCCGGAAAGGAGTACAACATGAAACGGATAATCACCATTGGCCGCGAATTCGGCAGCGGCGGACGCGAGTTTGGCCGCAGGATAGCCGAAAAGCTGCAAATTGCCTACTTTGATCAGGAGATAATTACAGAAATTGCAAAAAGAACCGCGATGTCAGAAGAATATGTGCGCCAAATTGAGGAAATGCGCCCCACAATGAGCTTTCCCATTCAAATTGGGCACAGCTTTTATATGACGTCGGATGCCATGTTCCACCCAGATCTTTCAATCTATACCAAGCAGCACGACCTGCTCCGTGAGCTTGCCATGAAATCCGACTGCGTGATAGTGGGTCGTTGTGCGGACTATGTACTTAAGGAGCTTAACCCAATCCGCATTTTTGCATATGCGGATATGCCGAGCAAAATCAAGCGCTGCATGGAGCGACGTCCCGAGGGCGAAAACCTAAACGAGACGCAGATGAAGAAAAGCATTGAAAAAATAGACCGAAGCCGCGCAAAGTACTATTCCTTCTTCAGCGGGCAAAAGTGGGGTGCGCGTGAAAACTACGACCTGCTTATAAACACGTCCGGCGCAGACATCAATGCCTTGTCCTCCGCCATTTGCCGCTATATTGACACGTCGGCAGAATAAAAACCCTTTAGTCAACAGCAGCGCACCCAACCGTTTTACAGATTGGGTGCGCTGTTTTCATGTTTTATTATAGTTTCATTCTTCAAACAGATACAGAAGATATCCGTAGCCCTCGGCCTCCATTTTTTCATAGGGGACGAAGCGCAGGGCCGCGCTGTTGATGCAGTAGCGCACGCCGTTGGGCGACTCCGGGTCGCCGGTGAACA
>ERZ779869.439-NODE-439-length-47487-cov-5.488109_pt1 | contig 47487 bp, 78 predicted proteins | sample MGYA00511557_ERZ779869 | MGnify/ENA primary metagenome ERZ779869 (study PRJEB29588, sample SAMEA2154620) | human gut metagenome | biome: human gut; feature: human-associated habitat; material: faeces | place: Denmark | collected 2008/2010 ... | reverse complement strand
TATGAAATTTAAACTAAAATTATTTTTATATGAAATGAAATTCAGAAAAAGAAAATTTAATTAAGCTTCTTATTGATGAGAAAAAGAGTTTTGAAGAAGTAGGACGTTTGTATCATTGTTCAGGATCAAATATTAGAAAAGTTATTGAAAGATTAGACATTAACGTTGGTTCTAGACGTACTATAAATCCAAAAGAGACATTTAGAAAGGGTACTGCTAAAAAAGGTATATGTAAAAATTGTGGTAAAGAATTCATATTATATCGAAGTCATAGCGGAATTTATTGTAGTGGTAAATGTCAACAAGAATTTCAATCAAAAGAAAAGTATAATTTAATTCTTAATAGGGATCCTTCTATTATGAGAGCTGATTATTCTCCTAAAGTATTTAAGAAATACATTTTAGCAGAACAAGACAATAAATGTGCAATTTGTGGGATAGAACCTAAGTGAAATGGTAAAGAGTTAGTTTTTGTTTTAGATCATATTGACGGACACGCTGCAAATAATAAACGAGATAATTTAAGGTGTGTATGTCCTAACTGTGATTCTCAATTAGACACTTTTAAGTCCAAAAATAAGAACGGAGATAGACATTACTATAGATACCATAAAAGCAGGGGTGACCAGAATGGATAATGGACTGGACTTCTAATCCAGCGAGCTGCAATGCTTATTGTGGGTTCGAATCCCACTCCCTGTACTAAAATAATATTATAATATGAAACAAATAAAAACATACTGTCCAAATTGTGGTAGAGAAACAATCTACATAATTTGGACAGAAGATGGTTATGGAGCTTCTGGTGTGGCAAGAATTTTTTCAAGTTTACTTTCCCTTGGAGTGTCTAATATAGATTGTACTACATACAGTAAATGTACTAATTGTGGAAAAATTAAAAAATATAATTAAATATGGGAACTATAGTAAAGCCTTGTGATGCTTATATCTACATGTTAAAGGTTCGTAAATCACTTATACCTAAAATAAAAGAACTGTACGATTTAGGTATTTTTATTGAATGTGATCCGTTATTTATCTTAAGAAAACTTAATTACGAATTATTTTGTAAAGTTATATATGATTCCATTTGTTATGTTATTTTGGAACGTAGTCAGAAAAATGTATCATCTGAGTATCTTATAGCTAACGTTGTAGTTATTGATGCTTTATGTAAATACATAACTGGGAAATGTCCTGGATTTGACACTTCTGGTTATTTATACAAAGTAAATATTCTTGGGACTGTATTGGAAGTTATTCAAGATATTCCAAGACCAAACCAGGATAGGTATAACTTTTTAATATTATAATGAAAACACTTCTTTGGGTAGATGATGTTCGTAATCCAATGGAAGATGATTGGATGAATTTTAGCCCAATTGGCAGAAATTGTAAAGTTGTATGGGCCCAATCTTACCAAGAAGCAATTAACTTCCTTGAAAAAGAATGGCCTGATGCAATTTGTCTCGACCATGACTTAGGAGAAGAAAAATCTGGATATGATATAGCTAAGTATATTGTATATAGATGCTTTGATGAGCACAAAGAACTTCCTTTATTTGCAAGTCAATCTACAAATCCTGCAGGTCGAGCAAACATCTTAGGAATATTAAATAACTATAAAAGAATAACTCAGAAAATTTTAACTTAGGAATAATGGAATCACATATTACTTTTGATACTGCTAAACTTGCAAAGGAAAAACATTATATGGATGGAAATAGAATATCTAAACTATTTCCAAAATTAGGATATGTAAATTGTAGCCCTTGTTATGATGAAAAAGGAGTGCTTTGGAATTGTAAGTTTTATGATCCTACAGATAATTATTATTTAGCTCCAACTCAATCTAAACTTCAAAAATGGTTAAGAGATATTCATAAAATACATATTATAATAGTTCCCACTATTCATGGATATTGGACATACAAAATCGTTGATATTCAGATAGATCCTTCTAAGAAAATTGTAAGACCTCCTCATAGTATAGATGCAAGTGGAGTAGATTATAATACATATGAAGAAGCTTTAGAATCAGCTTTTTTGGAAGCTTTAAAAACATGGATATAAAATGGATATACCTTCTAAAATTTTAGCTTATTGGGTTCCTTCTGTAGTAGTTATACTTATAAGTTTGAATCTACATTACTCTGAATTTAGTAACTATGTAAATACTAATTCATATCAATGTGAGATTATAGGAGGAGAAAAGATATCTGGAGGCTATAAAACTAATGGTAAGATGTATCTTATTGCAAAAGATATAAAAACTAATAAAATACTTAGTTTTGAGGCTACTCCAGAAGATTACCATATATACCATAACAAACCTGGTGTTATATTAACATATAAACTTAAAGGGTGGGTAGTATCTAATAACAAAACATACAAAGTGTATAGAGATATTTTTATAGTGTCAATTGCTCTTTTATTTGCAATTACTATAGGATCTCTAATAATGTCAGAGTATGATTCAACTTTTATACATTTTGCAAAATCTTCAGCTATTTTATTTGTTACTACTATTATCTCTTATAATCTTATTATATAATATGATTTATGATCCAAAAACTAATATTGTCTTTTGGGATGAACTTTTAAAAATTCCCGAGTTTAAAGCATTATCAGAAACTCCTCAGAATATACTTTGGCATAAAGAGGGAGACGCTTTCACCCATACTTGTATGGTTACAAAATGTATGTTGAAGCATATTGAAAATAGTAATGAAGTACTTTTTCAAGACATAGACTATCGAAATATTCTAGTCTTTGCTGCTCTATTACATGATATAGGTAAACCAGTTACTACAAAAAAGGAAGAAGATGGACTTTACCACTGTAAGGACCATGCAATTAAAGGGGTTCCAATTGCTGAACATATTTTAGATACATATATTTCTGATATTAAACCTCAGTACAAAAGAGCTATTCTTTCTTTGATAAGGTGTCACATGCAACCTCTTTATATTTTAAAACAAAGAGATACCAAGTCGGCTATTCTAAGGTTAGCTAATAATCTAGAGTGTATTGACTTCGAAGCATTGCTACTATTAAAGAAATGTGATTGTGAAGGATCAATACCTGAATCAGATGATCATCATGAGGAAACTTTGAGGAGTGTACGTGAATTATATTATGAGGTGTGTAGTTATCCTGCACAAACTAAAGTTCAGATTGAAAAGTTAGAAGATACTGATACTTGTAATTATAAGCCAGGTCATCATCCAAATGGGATAAATAAAGGGTACCTTACTCAAGGATATTTAAGTCTACCTATAACTGTAGGGTTTCGAGCTTGTCTTGGATTTCGCTTCTCAACCTCACCTGTAACTAAAATCGTAGATAAAAATCATTTTCATACTCAAAATTCTGTATATAAAATTATAGAAACTGTTTTTTAACTAAAAAGAACAAAAAAATCAAATTATGCGTTATTTATTATATAATGGTAACAGTTTAAATACCATTTTGTTTATCTTAAGTAGATACGGATATACATTAAACTATCCTAAGGTAAGTATATCTTTATTACTTTCAGGACACCCTTATAAGATCTTAATTGATACAGATAAAAGATCTTATTATGTTGTTGCATATAATCAGAATATTCATTACCTTACTGGAGATAGTGATATCTTCTGTTCAGATGATGACAACACTATCCTTAAAGAGTTAGGTATTAATGATATAGAAGAGAATAAACTTGCTCTATATAGTGATATTATTTTAAAATCAGAAAAAAATCTATTAAAATTACTTGAATCACCTGAATTAAAATCAAATGACATATCTATTATAGACCAGTTTGAAAAGATTCTAGGTAAAGAAAAAAATAAGGTTGAGGATAATAAGGTAGATTCTAATCTTAATAATGATTTTAAGTCTGAGTTTTTACCTGGGCGAATAGTACAGTTAATAGTTAAAGATCAAGAGTATTTTGGATTTATTATTTCTTCTAAAGCTATTGTTTATGTTAACAATAAAGGAGAAATTAAGGGTTATTTAAGTGGATGCTTTAATTCCCCTAAAAATGGAAGTTTCTACCAAGTTAAGAAGATTTTTGTTCCAACACCATACTGTTTTAAACTTAGTGATTACACAAAAATGGATGTTGCTTGGCCAAAAGTAAAGAATAAGGTTGTAAAGAAAACAATCGCAGAAGTCGAGAAAGAACTTGGACTGGAACCAGGTACTTTAGAGATTCAATAGTAAATCAAAATTGAAATTCTGTTTTTTATCATGGGTAAATTTATTCGAGGTAATCAATTGGATAAATATAATAGGTACGAGGAAGAGATTGCTCGTTCAAATAAGAAAAGAAAAATAAAAAAATTTAGGGATACTGAGGAACAGAAAAATAAACTAATTAAGAGAGATTAAAAATGACATATGGGTTAAATGATATTTGTTTAGTACCAGCTAGAACCAGTAGAATAGAACATCGTGCAGACTGTAATCCATATAACTTTGATGGTATGCTGCCGTTATTTACTGCTCCTATGAATTCTGTTATTAATGAGAATAATTATGAAGTTTTTCTTAGAAATAAGATCAATACAATTATTCCAAGAGGAGTAGATTATGATAAACGATGGGAGTTGTCTACAAGTACGTTTGTTGCACTTGGCTTATCTGAGTTTGAAAGATTTATTACAGATTTTGAAAATATATATGATACCACCAATGATATTCGTTATGTGTGTGTTGATATTGCTAACGGCCACATGTTAAAGTTAATTGATTTATGCTCACAAGCAAAGTCTATATTTGGAGGTCGATTGTCATTAATGGCGGGCAATATTGCTAACCCTGATACTTATGCTGATTATTCACTAGCAGGAATTGATTTTGTACGGATAGGTGTAGGGGGAGGTTCTGTATGTACTACTTCTGCTAATGGTGGAATACACTATGCAATGGCTTCCTTAATTAAGGAAGTTGTTGATAAGAAGCGGGCTATAGAAAAATGTATTGAAGAAACAAAAGTAGTTAATATAGTGGGTGACTCTGGTTTTTACTTGGGTTGTAACTCAATAACTCATCCATACAAAAGTGTTCCATTTATTGTTGCGGACGGAGGATTTGATAATTATGATAAGATTATTAAAGCACTAGCTCTTGGAGCTGATTATGTAATGGTTGGGAAACTCTTTGCACAATCTCAAGAAGCCTGTGGAGAGTTACTACCTGTTACAGATCCAAATCTAGGACTCAGACGTAAATACTATGGTATGTCTACTAAGAAAGCACAGATGGAAATAGGAAACCAAAAACTCAAAACTGCTGAGGGTATTGAAACCACAGTTCCAGTTTTGTATAAGTTACAAGATTGGTGTGAAAATTTCGTTGACTACTTAAGGTCAATGATGAGTTATTCAGATTCTTTTGACCTTTTAGAGTTTAGAAAGACTAAATATAGAATTGTTAGTCCATTAGAATATTTATCATTTTTCAAATAAAAATAAAAATAGTTATGTTTAACCAAGGAGACAAAGTTATCATTAAAAATCTTGATTGTTTACTTAAGGATAATCTACTCAAGAAAGCACCTGACTTAGAAGGTGTTTATTGTAACAAAGACATGAAATATGTCTTATTTTCTGATTTTCCCTATTTTGGTGATGTTACTGTTATTGAGGATGTAGATAAGAATGACCCAGATATTCCATATTTTCTATCTGTAGGTATATGGGTACCTGAATTTATGATTATACCCTATGTTGAGGACATTATTAATCCTGAAGTTAAAATTGATGAAGCAAATATCAATATTGATCAAAAGGGATTATATATTAATAAATTTAATAATAAGCCATTTGGAAAAGTATTCCTTAAGTTAATTGCTCTTGACGAGAAGATTGCAGAATTCTCAAACACCCAGTTTAGTAAACTAAAAAAACACGAACTGCAGTATATTGCAAAACTTCTGCAAGATCATGGTGCTGAGTTTGCCGATTATAATAAGCTAACTCAAAAGGAACTAGCTGTATATTGTTATAATAAGGCATTAGACCTATAGTATGCTAAAACTTCGAGTTTTCAGTCCAAATACAAGTTGTGCTCCTTTACGTAGTATACCTTTTAATCAAAGAGTATTACTACGTTTAGGGAGCACAACTCCTTTAATTTCCAAGTATAAATACTTGGAAATTAACACTATAGAGGGAGTTAAAACCTCTGGAAATAAAATACTAATGAAGCGTGCCTTTGATAAAGCAGGTATATCTCATAGTGAATGGATAAGTTCTTCTGATAAGGCAAGTGTCCATGAGTTTTTCAATTGTCACAAAATTCTTATAGCAAAACATAAACATTCATCGAAAGGGCAGAATATTTATTATATTGACAATCTTAAATCTTTAGATGATCTTTGTAATAATATCAATATAAGGGATTTTGTGTTTGAGAAGTATTACTTTTTCCCAAATGAGTATAGAGTACATGTTGATGTTCATCATGGTTGTTTCTATGCTTGTAAAAAAGTGCTGAAACAAGACGCTGAAGTACAATGGCATAAACATGCTGATAATTCAATATTTGTTTTAGTAACAAAGGAACACAAATTACCTGTATGTTGGGAAAATATAATTAGTGATTGTATTAAGGCATTAAAACAAATGGACCTCACAATTGCTTGCTTTGATATATTGTGTAGTGATAATAGTTATATCATTGTTGAAAGTAATACTGCACCTTCTTTAGCTTCTTTTGGAATAACTTATTATGGAAATCATTTAAAAAAATATTATGATACTAGACTTTAGAGGAAAAGCATATAAGTGCAATTACTATGCGGGTAAGCACCATTATAATGGAGTTTGTTTTAGTGAAGGAGGTTACTTAGGTTTATCTAATGGTTATTATCATGCTACTATTATATGGCCTCGAAATAAACAAGTTCAGCTTAACTACTGTACATTTGATACAAGAACATTAATTGAGTACTTTAAGGAAATTTCAAGACTACTAGGATTTACACTAATATCACTTATAGAGACAAAGTACTCATATAAACTACAATTTAGGTGTGCTCCTGATAAAAAATTCTTTATTTACATCGCCACGTATATTAGGTATGTTTACGAAAATCCATTTTGGATATTACTTTGTGCTGCATGGCAAAATAGAGCAAACTTTCCAGAATTAGATATTACCCAAATTATGCAATTTTATATTGCATTATTTTTTGATGATAGAAGATGTCATTGTCCAGGATTAGATAGGTTAGCATTTCATAATATTAATCCTAAGTGTCAATTTAGTTTATTAAGAGGGGACTTCAACTACAGTAAAAGTTTTTGTAGAATTACAGCTAACCATATTAGTTTATGTCATTTTCTTCGAGTATTTAACTCAAAGCAATTGCCCCAAATTGTTAATGGAATTAATTTTATCGCAAATGAGTACTATATTAAAAACAAAAAAAGTATATGTCGTTGGTAGTCAACTAAACTATGCTAATTTTATTACCAAGCGTGAGCTAGTAGACAACATTAATGATGCCGACATTGTTATTTTTACAGGTGGAGAAGATGTACACCCTTCTTTGTATAATTGTAAACCTCATTATACTACTTATGCTAATTTACAAAGAGATCTTGCTGAAATGGAAGAATTCCGTAAGATTAAACCTAATCAATTGGTAATAGGCATTTGTAGAGGATTAAGATAGGGGTCCTCTTTAAACAGGGTGAATTGCTGGAATGCTGAAATGCTAATCAGCAGCGAAGCTTAAGTAGAAATACTTTTGAACGTTCAACGACTAAGAGTCGAGACTAAGTTTCGGAGAATAATCTCCAAATATGTCAGTAATACTCTCAAGAGCGCCCTGAGTTTCATAATGATTAACTAATTTAGTCATATTATTACAAAATAATTTTAATTGTTCAAAAGTAGCTTCATTTTTCATAGTATTTGCTAATCTTGAAACTACTATTACATTACCTTTATAATTATTTTGTGTTTGAAACTATGATATAGTCTGAACTATAGAAAATAAAATCTATAGAAGTATAGGATAAAGAGCCTATACGATAACAAAAATGCACAATTTTTATGTGTTATGAATGGTGGTAAACTTATTCAGAATATAACAAAACATACTATTAAAACAACTCATCCTATTACAGAGTTAAATACAGGAAGAGTATATGAAATTACTAGTACACACCACCAAATGCAGTATCCTTTTTTATTACCAAAAGAATATTGGACATGTTTATTTACAGCATCTACCTGTATGTCAGATAATTATGAAGGAGATGGTGTTTTATTTCCTGTTTATGAGCCCGAGATTGTGCTGTATCACAAGCCAAATTTTCCAAAGTGTTTAGCTATTCAAGGGCATCCTGAATACATGAGACCAGAGTCTCCAATTGTTGTAAGAATAAATGAGATAATTGATAACTTAATAACAGATGAGAATTAAAAATGTTACAGTAGGGGCGGATCCTGAATTGTTTATTATTAATACAAAAACAAATCAAGTAGTATCTGCAATCGGAATAATTCCAGGAGAAAAAGGTAAACCATATACTAAAGGCATGCCAAAAGGATTTGGTGTAGAATTAGATTGTATCCTAGGAGAATTTAATATTCCACCTTGTACTTCTTTGAATGATTTTGTCGGTTCTATACAATACATGAAGAACTGGATTCGTAACTGGGTTAAACAATATGATACTAATCTAGATATTTGTTGTAAGGCTTCTATGCCTGTACCTGAGGACCAATTATTAGATCCAAGGGCAAACGAAATTGGATGTATGTCTGATTACAATGCTTATACAGAACGCGAAAATGATAAACCTAATGGTTATCCTAATAACACTAGGGTAAGTGGCTTTCATATACATGTTGGTTATAGTAACCCTGATTTTGATACATCTATTAAGCTTATTAAGTTTTTTGATCTTTGTTGTGGAGTTCCTTCAATGTTATATGATGATGATACATTTAGACGAACTCTTTATGGTAAAGCTGGTAGCTTTCGTCTTCCCAAGTATGGAGTTGAAGCAAGATGTTTAAGTAGTTTTATGCTTAATGATGAGTATTTACCTTTAATTTATAAACAAACTATGTTAGCTATAGATATGGTAAATGATGAGCTTCCTTTGCCTGAGGGAGATTTGGTCCAAAAGTGTATTAATACATCTAATAAAGTACTAGCAGAACATCTAATTAAACTTTATGGAATATGTGTGGATTAGCTGGAATAATTTCTACTGAAAAAACTGAATTTAATATAAACCATTTTAATATACTTGGAACTCTAAATGACGAAAGAGGAGGAGATAGTTGTGGTATTTTTATCGATGGAAAAGTAAAATATGGAGTTGGCAAAATGGAATTGTTTAGGAATTTTACCACCAGTATAAATTATCCAAAGTCTGCTTCCATTGCTTTATTACATTGTCGAAAGGCCTCTCCTGGGTATCCTGTGAATTTAGATCAGGCTCAACCAGTTGTTATTAGACATGATAATAAAGTTGAATTTGTACTAATGCATAATGGCACCATCTTTAATATTAGAGAACTATCTGCTAAATATCTCCCAGGATTTGATACTCTTAACATGTCTGATTCTCAAATTTTAGCAGAAATTATTTATAGGCATGGTTATGATGTTCTAGAGGAATATACAGGTTGTGCTGTTCTTATAATGATAGATTATCGATCTTCTACTCCCAAGGTACTTATGTTTAAGGGAAGCTCTTGTTATAATGAAATCAAAGCAAAATCTGAGAGACCTTTAGTTTACATGATTAATGAGGGTAAATTTTATTTTTCGTCAATGTATGCTTCTCTATACTGTATCAATCCTAAAAAAATAATCTATGAATTTCCTGTGAATCAACTGTGCCAAATTAAGGATAACAAGGTTTATTGTATTAGAAATATTAACCGTGAACAATTAAAGAGAGAATTTTGTATACCAGTATACGGAGATTCTTTTAAAAATAGTTCTCCAACATATACTCACGATAGTTTATATTATAGTAAAACTACAGGTACATATGTGTTAAATGGGGCTCCCGCACATGGTATATATTTAGCTTACCCTTCTGGGTATTTAATACATGAAACATATGCTAATTCTAATACATATGGACATACTTTCTACTTTTTCAATGGACGATTGTTACCTAACAAAGAAAGTTATGATTTTCTTGAAGCTATAGACGACCTTTTCACAGATGATGTCCTCCCTGTTTATTGTCCCGAGGTTATTGATTACTTTGCATATAATCCTCGAATTATTAATGGTGTTTTAACCACTGTTGATAAAGATTTCAATTACATTAAGTATACAGAAGGGTCATATGTTACACTGTTTAGTAATTCTGATAAAATTAATGTGAAAAATGGAGTGAGTTCTGCAGTATATGCCTATGCTCCTAGCGCTTTAGAGATTTTTAATAATGATACAAAAAATACAAAATTTAACTTTGAAGTGCTAGAAAAACAAATTTTACAGTTTATAACTAATAGACTTGTTGATCAAGATGCTGTACAATAATACTAAAAAAAGGTGGGAAGATGGAAACAATCTACTAAGGGGTGTAGTTCATATTGATTATATGTATATAGAATATGGTTATTTTGAAGTAACTCCTCTAAATGTTCCTTTAATAATTAACGGAACCCTTACCTATTTGGAAAGACAAGAAAACTGCATAATGCCATTATATTGGATAAATGATAGATGTTGTTATACGACAGATCCAATACTTGCTAATAATATCATTACAAATTCCAAACATACGTTTAATTATCCAATAGAAAGATGTTACAATTTTTCAAAACTATATCTAAAACCTAAGGATATTAAATTAGTACCTGACGAGGAATTTGTATATATTAAGGACTTTACTTTTGGTCTTGAATATGAAACATGTGGAGGTAATATACCTTGGTTAAGATGTATTGATACAAATTTAGTACCACTGTATGATGGTTCAATTAATGGACATGAATATGTAACTTTTCCTTTAACATATGTAGATTTACCTGTTATTAAACAGCACTTGAAGTTACTTGAAAAGTATACATTTTATGATAAAAACTGCTCTTTGCACATTCATTTTGGTAATTTTCCAATCAATAATAGTTGTATAGATCGTCTGTGTAAGTTCTGGTATCACTTTCAATGGTCTATTAGCAAGTATATACCAGAATATAGTTACTATGTAGAACGCTACAAAAGTAATGGCAAGGCTTACAATAAACCCTTTCCTTGTATTAGATCTCTCTCTGCATTCTATAAAAGGTTCACAGGTAATGAGTACAATGATGACCAAAGTTTTTATTTACCTAATTCATATGATTCTACAGAGGAGCGTAAGTGGGAAGTGCACGGTAGATATTTCAATATGAATATAATGCATTTGATTTCAGGTGATACTCATAAAACTGTAGAATTTAGATTTTTAAGACCTAGTACAGATTATTTTGAAATTAAGTGGTACCTACTTGTATTAAGTGCCTTCTTGACATATGTTATAAATTCAAAGGATAGTAGCTATAGAAAAATAACAGTTGATAAGGTTATTGACTTTACTTTTCCAAAGAATATAGCAGATAAATTAAAATTAGAGGGAGGTAAGCTATACCATCTTCGTAAAGTGCAGATGAGCTATGGTGACTATGGTGGAGTTAACCAACATCGTAAAGAGATTTATTTAACCAAAATTCGCAAATTTTCTTTATAATTTGTTAATTAAATTTTTGATTGTTCACAGATTTTTGTTATCTTTGCTGTATAACTAAAGATAATAAATGCGAGCTTAGTGTAATGGTAGCACAGCGGTCTTCGAATTGGAGCACGCTTGGCGTGAAAATTGTGGTAAATTCGGTAAAAGTGAAATAAGATGGTAAAATCCATACGAATCAGCTTTCTAAGAAAGTCTAAGGCCCTGAAATATGGGTAGCTGATAATACCGAGCTAAATTAGAGTAAAATACAGTAGAGAACATAGGCTGTCTATGCCGTGTAAAATAGGCGGAGTGCTTAGTAGGTCGAAAATTAAAGCCGTACACTTCTCTATGTATCCTACTTTACTCTATAAATGTGTAGAGACTAAACACTGCACTTGTTTATCAAGTTGATATAGTCCAGACCACAAACAGTAAAACTGGTAGTGAAAACTATAGTGGTAAGCAAAACCGTATTGTAGGGCTCCAAACCCTACGGTCTCTGTTCGAATCGGAGAGCTCGTGCTAATAAGTTGATTATGAGTAAGTTAAAAGATGATTATTGTTTTGATCATATAATACCAGTTTCTAAAGGTGGGTCGAATGATTTATCAAATTTAGGTATTACAACTCCTGCAGCTAATTATTTTAAAAGTGATTTAACTGTAGAAGAGTACTTAAACTTATGTAAACTAGTTTTAGAACATCATGGATACATTGTTAATAAACAATAAAATATTAAGGCATTAGTTTTCTAATGCCTTATTTTTTAATACTATGTTAATTACTAGAAATCTTAAACAGGCAGGATTTATATTTTCAAATAATGTAGATATAAGATATCTAAAATTACTAGTAGACCTTGGATCTATTCCCTTTGTTGTAAAAATTCAATCTAACAAGAGAATTCCTACAATTTTAACAAATAAACCTGTTAATGGTCCAAATAGGAGATCATATATGTTTGAATACGATCCTTGTTCCATTGGAGATATTAAAAATATTATACAAATGATTAATGAAAAATATTTAAAAGTTAAAAAACAAGTAGCATCGTTAGATAATGCTCTAAAAGATTTAACTCTATTCCGAAGTTTTGTAATTTCAACTTTTAACAGAGAATTAATATAATGAAAAAAATAATTTTGAGAATATTAAGTTATACTTTACTTGTATTGGCTATAATTTTTATGACCAATAAAATTAGAAATCTGAATATTGCGTTAGATAATTCTATAAATAACGAAAAAGCATATGCTGCGGAAAATTCATGATTAAAAGAAAGTAATCGTGTATTTAAGCTTTCAATTGAGCAATTAGAATACTTTAGCGACTCTTTAATGCTTAAAATGAAAAAAGTAGCTAATGAAAACAAAGTTAAGGATAATAAAATTAAAGCGTTACAATATCAATTAGAACATTTTTCTAAGAAAGATACTATTGTTATTAGAGATACAATATTTAGAGAACCTGGGTTTGTGTTAGATACTTGTATTGTAGATAAATGAAACAGAAGTTGTCTACACCTTTCCTATCCAGGAACAATAGCTTTAAGTAATGAGTATAATAATGAAAAGTATATAACTCTAAGTTCTCGTAAAGAACCTATTAAACCACGAAAATGGTTTCTACCACGATGGTTTACTAGAAAACATACTGTTATAGAAGTTATTATTATAGATCAAAATCCTTACGTTACTACTCCTAAACAGAGATATATTGAAATAATAGATAACTAAAATGAAAATTAGTATAGAAACCAAATTTGACATTGGGCAGACAGTATATATTTGTCAAAAGACTCCTCGATTTGAAGAGGGAGCTTTTGTAGATACTTATGATGTAGATACTGCTCCTAGAACAGTTAAAGATATTATAGTTTCATATTTAGATTCTGGTCCCCATATATTTTATGTTTTTGAGGACATAATAACAATGATTCCAGAATATCTTGTTTTTAGCACATTAGAAAAGGCTGAAGAATGGTGTAACAATTATGAATAAGTATATAGATTGCTCTAAGTTAGGAAAGATAAAAGAATCTGAGTTTTCTGAATTGTTACTATCTCAGGTTGGAGGAACTGTTCAGATTCCATCTAAGTATCAAGATATGTATGATCATATTGATATTATATGAACGTATAATAATAGAACTTTTACATTTGACATCAAGAGCGCAAAAAAAAATCGTAGATCTGATAATACTCCAGATTATAATATCAACTGAGTAGAACTAAAAAATGTTCGAGGAAATCCTGGATGACTATTTGGAAAGGCTGATTATATAGCATTTGAAGGAGAGAAAGATTGAATCGTATGTAGACGAACTGACATAATTAAACTAATTGATTCAAAGGTAACAAATAAGAGTATAGATAAGTCTAGGTCTTTATATACTTATTATCAAAGAGATGGTCGACAAGATATAGTTGTTAAAGTATTATCTAGTGATTTACGAAACATTGCTAGAATATCATTTATGAAAAATATAGTAACTTAATTATATTTAATATTATCTTAGTATGTCAAAGAGTTATAAGGTTCCAGTTTACAAGGATAAAGGTATAAAGAATATTTATCATCGAATTGTTAAAAGAAGAATAAAGAATTACTTAAAAAGTAATTTTTTTAAACTTCAAGATAAAGACTTTGATTGTAACATTCCTAATCCTAGAACAATAGTTAATGATTATAGTTACTGTGATTATATATTTGATGCTAGATTTGGTAAAAATCTAGAAAAATGGAGGTGTAAGCTTTCTAGGAAGTAACAATTTAAAATGTAAATCATAAAAAAAATAAGAAAGATATGAGTAGAGTAGTTAAGTATTATTACAGTGCTCCTGTATATCAAGGCACTGTTTCTGTGAATCCTATTATTGAGAAAACTGTTGTTTATGATGTTAAACCATGTCGTAGGTATACTATAGCTGCAGTTTATGATGATAATAGTCATACTATTAAGTTTGGACTTGCCGTATGTCAGCCTGTAGATAACTTTAATAAAGCTATTGGTCGAAAGATTGCTGAGCGTAATGCTTTAGAGAACCCGTTTCATGTTATTGAAAACTTCGGAGGTCGTAGAAATGACTATGCTGATGAAGTCATGAGTATTATGATAGAAAAGGAGAAGAAACTTTTAAAAAGACATAATCCTAAGCTTTTTAATTCCAATTATTTTGTTGAGTAATGGTTGACATCATTTTTAATGGTTATATTAGTATAGAAGATAAAAACAAAGATGCATTTATAGAAGATTTTAATAACTTTCTAGTTTCTAGAGAGGCTGCCTTTAAGGGAACTATAAGAGTTATTGAGTTTGACGATGCTGAAATTATTGATGATTAGAATCTATACTGATGGAAGTTACAAACCAACAACAGACCAAGGGGGTTATGCCTCTATAATTACTGAGGACAACAAAGTAATTAAGATTTTATATCAAGGTTATATACATACTACTAACAATAGAGCAGAATTAATGGGAGTTCTATACTCCTTAGAATATTTTAAGGAACCTAAGAATTTAGAAATATATTCTGATTCAAGTTATATTGTTAGTAGTATTAACAATGGTCATGTATATAGATGAATTGCAGAGCAAGATAATTCAAAGAAGAATATGGATCTATGAGTTAAAATAGTTAATCTATTACACTTTCATAAAGTAAAGTTCTTTTGATTAAAAGGCCACAATAATAATAAATTTAATGAACTTGCAGATTGTTATGCTAATATTGCTGCAACAGTAATCAATCCAAAGGAAGATATTAAACAGAATTAACTATGGAAAAGAAATTAACTTTGAAAAGAGTTGGTAATCATTGGTATCCTTGTGTTAATCACATGAGAGGGTATATTGATGGATTTGACAAAAAAACTGACAGGTATTTATCTATCATTGATGTTTGTGGAAGTGAAGAACTTACAGTAGAGTTTGAGAATCTAGGTATTGAACTTGAGGGTATAAATATTATCTATTTTAATGAGCAAGATATTACTAGGTACTTAACTACTGATGATAGTTTTGATCTTAGATTTGTAATTAATAATCATGAATTCACAATATATTCTGATATTTACTGGTTATTAGAAAATCAATTTAACTTTAACTTTCATAAGGAGAGTTATAGAATCCATATTTACTAGATAGCAGAAATGCTTTATACTTTAAATTACCTAATTTATGATAATTAAAAATGAGGCAAATGATCCTGTAGAAAAAAAGGATGTTAGTAGGCGTAAATGCACTTTAAGTGCTGAAATTCAAAAACTACTTCTTCGTCAGCTTAAGCATGAATTGCAAAATCATAATGCGTATATGAATTTTGCAAATTACTTTGGTGTTAGAGGATTTGTTATTCTTGAAGAGTATTACAAACAAAGAGCAGATGAAGAATACTTACATCATTCCTGGATTCGTAAATATTTAAATGAAAACGATGCAGAGTATATTTATCCTACTATTGAGCAGTTTGATAAGAAAGTAGAAGATATGGTAGATCCTTTTAAGATTACCGTAGATCTTGAAATTGAAACTACTCAAATGATTAATGAAATTGTTGATCAGGCAGCTAATGAGGGTGATTGGGCTACTTTCAACTGGTTGAACGGGCATGATAAAGAGACAGGAATGTTAGTGAACGAGCAGGTAGAATTCTGCCTGTCTGCTTAGAAATAAGTAGAATAGAATAAATCAAAAACGGTGAAGGCTGAGATGCTAATACCGTGCTAAACTTAATAGTAATATATTAAGTCAGTGTAACGCATAGGTTTTGAACCTAATTTGTTTGTGAGTCTGAAAAAGAATTTGTATATTTGTACTATGTTCAATTAAAATATTATGATATATGACAAATAACAAACAAATTTATGAAAATAAAATTATGACTTCAAATAGTTCTGAAGATTTTATCATTCTAGAATATATTGATTCATATAATGTAATAATAAAATTTTTACAAACAGGTACTATTATTACTGCTGAACTAGGTAATCTAAAAAAGGGCTCTGTTAAAGATCCTTATTATCCGTCTGTATACAATACAGGTTATTTTGGAGTAGGTCAATATAGTTCTAGGGACAAAAACGGTAAACAAACTCGATGTTATAAAATTTGGAAAGAAATGATTGGAAGATGTTATTGTCCAAAAGTTTCTGAATATAATAACTATGGAGGAAATGGAGTTACTGTTTGTAAAGAATGATTAAATTTTCAGAATTTTGCAGATTGATATTATAATAATTGTTATAACGAATCATTTGTTATAGATAAAGATTTCTTGGTAAAGGGGAATAAAATTTATTCTCCAAATTATTGTTGTTTTATCCCAAAGGAAATTAATACTGCTATTACTTGAAGATTTCAATGTAGAGGTAATACTCCAATAGGAGTCAGAATCAAAAACAATAAAATAATTGCTCAAATTAATTATATGAATAAGAAAAAACATATAGGAACTTTTTCTACAATTGAAGAAGCATTTAGAGCATATAAGAAAGAGAAAGAAACTTGTTTAAAGGAATATGCTAACAAATATAAAAATATACTTCCAAAACAGGTATACAACGCTATATACAATTATAAAATATTAATAACAGATTAGAATAAAATAAACCCACGAGTGATTTACCCTTAACAGATAATGCTGAAGGTGAAAATATATGCTGAGCTTATACAAAATGAAGTATAAGAAGTATAGATAAAAAGCTATACGATAACAAAATTGAGAAGAAGAATCTATTAGCCGTACTGTTCTAGATATAGCAGAAACTGAGGGCTCTTGGCTTAGAAAGGAAAAATCTATTATGAATGCCTATAAGGGAGACATAGACTAATATGTCTATACTAGAGCTCGAACAGCATAACATAATTGTCTACAGAAACGATCCTAATTATATTAAAGCCTGTTTAAATATTGGAATGGGGGTGTTAGCATATGTACCAAAAACTAAATTCAACTCTATTTTTGGACTAAAAATAGTCTTTAGAGTTAGTAATATGAGTATCTTGCCACCATATCTTCTAAAATTTGATATAAACCTCCTTAGTAATCCTGAGGAATTAGGTTTTTATCTTAGTGATATTAAGTATAAGAATGATTTCTTTTGTTGTACTAATATCTTTAACTCTTATAGATATTATATAGAGATTAACAACAAAATATATAATATTTACTCCCTTCCAATCGGAGGGTTTAAAATATAAAAAGTTATGACAATTAATCTTCCTGATACAATTAAAGATCTCTACATAGTTGGAGATGTACATGGAGAATGGAATTCAGTTATACATAACATTCGACAATATAAAATAAAAAATTCAGTATTTATTTTCTGCGGAGATGTGGGAATGGGGTTTGAGCGGTTGAAACATTATACAGATCATGTAATTCCTGAATTACATAAAGTATTAAAAAAGTTTAATGATATATTTATTTGGATTAGAGGGAATCACAGTGACCCAAAGTATTACAATAATCAACTTATTAATACTAATTATGTTAAGTGTGTCCCTGACTATACTATAATAAATACTTGTAATCTTAATATTCTTTGCATAGGTGGTGGTGTTTCAGTAGATAGAACTATTAGGAAGCAAAATGATTCTATTAATATAGTTAGATATATGAAATATCACAATTGCGACTATAAAACAGCAGAACTAAATACTCTCAAGACGTATTGGGAAGATGAGATTGTTCAATATCAACCTAAGGTTGACACTAAAATAGATATTATATGTTCTCATACAGCTCCTTCATTCTGTTTTCCAACAGATAAGGGGAGTATTGTACAAGAATACTCTCAATACGATAATGAATTATTAAAGGATATAGAAGAGGAGAGAGCTGTTATGGATATGGTCTATAATGATTATAAAGATGATATTACTAATTGGTATTACGGACATTTCCATCAAAGCAATACTCAAATTGTAGATAATATCTGTTTTCGATTACTTAACATTGGAGAAATCTGTAGATATTATGACCTCTCAAGCAGTAACAATATATTGTAAAGTCTTAGTTATTCAAGAAGGGCAATATACTGAAATAGTTGTTGAAGACCTAAATCGTAATATAACAGACGATTTAAAATATGTTACAATAGTTAGACTTCCAAACTGGGATACTGCTGACACATTTGAAGTTGGTGATATCGGTTATTTACAATTTCAATATGTAGAAGGTGGTATTACTCAATGGTTTAACAAAAATTTAAAAGATTTTGAAGTTTATAATTATAGTAATAATTATTTTATAAATTTCTTTAAACAAAAAGATATATGTAAACAAGACAAATTTGATTTTGAATAGTATGTGTACAGAATTTGGTGAAAAATTGCAAAATGCAATGGATTCTATTGAATCATTAACGTGGAAAGATAAAAATGGTAACAATGTAAAACTTATGACAGCTCCTGAAGAGGATATTAGGAAATGATATAAGCACTGTTATGAGATGTTATATAATGCATATCCATGGTCCCCTGGCAAATATGTAGTTCGAGAAAATATTCATAAAACATGGGATGCTTGTAATACAGAGTTATTTGTAAGATATCTTTTACATGACTGCGACACCGATATAAAAACAAAGAAAGATATTCTTGATTATATAAATAGTCAAAGATCTTCACATGACCGAGATATTCTTAATGAGTCTATCTCAGTGTTATTTAATGGTCTTGAACCTATTTTTGAAAAAGTGACTGTTAGTCGCCTTATGGATGCTTGTTTTGACAAACTGGATGTCTTAAATAAGAAAATGATTACAGATAAGTTTATTCTAGCACAGGGAATATGATTAACAGATGATGAAAAAGTTGAGTTAACTGAGACCGACAACAATGGTAGGATTCGTAACAGAATGGAAGTAATTAAGGAAAGATTATGTTTGAATCCTGATATTCAACTTCGAGTTAGTCCAACAGGATTATCTTTTTCTGAATTTCGTTCATTAGTTCAGCTTACCTCTTTACCTAAGATAACATCATTGTCAACTATAGCACTAAAGACATTAAGAGATAAAATATTATTATTGCTAGATAATGATTTAAATTATCATATAAATAAGTGGAATACTTTAATGTCTAATATTCAGCGAGTAGCTGACGCTAGAAATATCTCATTGCCAATATTTGAAAAGATAAGTAAAGTGTAATTTATTTTTATATCTAATCAATTTTTTGTATCTTTGATGAACCGAGACGAACGTCAGAAATTAGGTATAAGACGCTGAATTGATAGTGGTGGTAGAGGTGTACTTGAATGGGCTACTGGTACAGGTAAAACAAATGGTAGTATAATGGTTATTAAATCGTTATATAAGCATAATCCTAACATCGTAGTATTAGTTGCTGTTCCAACAGATGTTTTGAAAGAACAGTGAAATAGAGAGTTGGCTAAAAACCAACTCTTTTCTGTCTGTAAAGTAGAGATATTTAATACTATCATTAAACAGCAATATCAAGTTGACCTATTAGTAGTAGATGAATGTCATTTATCTGCAAGTCCAACATTTATCAATATCTATAACTGTGTAGAATATAAATATCTTTTAGGATTAACGGCAACCTGGACTCGTCTAGACGGAAGTGAAAAATATCTTGAACAGTTTATGTCTGTTTGTGATACAATTACATTACAAGAGGCATTAGAAAATAACTGGGTATCTTCATATAGAAAATATAAAGTTCTTCTATATGTCGATATGGAGAAATACTGAGAGTATAATACTAAATTCCAGCAATTATTTGCTTATTTTAACCACGATTTTAAGTTGGTGATGGAATTAGTCAAGTCACCAAAAAAAGTGAAAATTTGGGCCCAAAAATGTGGGAAAAATGATAATGCTACAAGAGGTTACTTAGCTCAATTTATGAAATACTTAAAGCTAAGAAAAACTTTTGTCATGACTCATCCTAAAAAGTTTGAAGTTGCAAATAAAATTCTAGACTTTAGACGAGACAAGAAATGTATATTGTTTACTGCTACTGTAAAAGATGCAGAGCTATTTAAATCAAGAGCTTTAGTATTGCATAGTCAGAAAAAGAAAAAAGAGAATAGGATAATTCTTGAAACATTTAATCAATTAGATATTGCTAATATTGTTTCTCCTAAAGCTTTAGATGCTGGTGTCGATGTTAGAGGATTATCTGTAGGTATAGCTTTAACTTGTAATTCTTCTCAAGTGACTGATTTACAACGTATTGGTCGTGTGATTAGAGCTGAAGAAAATAAAGTTGCAGAGTTTTTTACATTAGTGATTGCGGGTTCTATAGAAGAGACTTGGTATAATAATGCCAATAAAAATCAATCTTATATAACTATTACTGAAGATCAGTTAGATGTTATATTAAAAGGTGGTGAAATTTCTACTAGACCCAAAAAAGGTATAATAGATATAGATAATAGATTTTAATTTAAAAGATCTAACGTAATACGTTATGCTTACTTTTAATCGTATTATATGAAGTTAGATACGATTTTAAATATTATGACTAAATATCAGTTAACAGCTGATGAAGTTTTGTTAATATATTTAACTTTTATTGCACAAACAGAGAATGGAAATCCCGAAGAGCATCGTATTTATTTCAAAAAATGATATGATGGCGGTGGTAATAAACGATTAAAAAGTTTATTTAATTCTCTCAAAGATAAGGGTATTATTAAGAAAAATTACAATCCTGATTGTTATGATCCTGATGAAATAGAATTTAATCATAATTTCATTAAACAATATTTTAAATTAACTGGAGAATTAGGACAAGAATTAATGGATGCTTATCCATCATCATTGTATTTAAATGGTAAGATTGTAAGTTTAAAGAATATTTCTAAGAAATTTAGAGACCTACAAGAATTCTATTTTTGATATGCATCAACTATTGGACATAGTATAAGTAAACATCAAGAAGTATTAGAAATATTAGAATGAGCTAAGATGAATGATCTTATTCATATTCCTATTATTGAATTTGTTGCTTCTTGTAAGTGAAACGAATTTGAAGAAATGAAAATAAAGGGAATACAAGGTAAGACCAGTACTTATGATGTTTATACAACTGCTTAATGAGTTTAGTAGGTGAATTATATTCTAAAATAGAAGATGGACGAGAAGGTAAAAATATAGGTCTTAAAACAGGACTTTTAAAACTGGATTTTTATACTGGAGGGTTTAAAAAAGGGGTATATAAACTTATCTTTAGCAAAAGTAGTGTTGGTAAAAGCTCTTTTGTTATATATACAGATATATATCGTATCTTAAAAGATTATCCAGATAAAGATATAATTATAGTTTATTTTTCTCTTGAACTAAGTGCTAATACATTGTTGGCAAAATTGTTAAGCTTATATTTATATGAAACTTATGGTATTGAAGTTACATATATGCAATTAATGTCATTTACTAATAAGTTATCAGATGATATACATAAGTATGTAATTAAAGCTCGTGAGTGGTTAGAATCTATAAGTCATAAGTTTATTATATATGATAAACAGCTTTCTGCGGATTCTTTTTATGCAGAAATGATGGAACTCCATAAAAGTTTAGGAACCTTTCAAAAAAGTCCTGATGGAAAAAGAACTATATATACTCCAAATAATCCTAATCAAATAGTTAACGTTGTTATTGATCATTTACTTTTAGTAAATCCTCAAAAAGGGAGAACTAAAAAAGAAGAAATGGATCTTATATCAACTTATTGTGTCAGATTTAGAGAACTATGTCAAACTAGTTTTGATATTATAATGCAAGAAAATAGAAATAGTACAACTATGGATAGAAGAAAAGCTGGTATGGAAGAGCCTACTGCTGATGAAATTCAACAGTCGGGTGAGCCATTACAAGCTGCTGATATTTGTATTGCATTATTTAGTCCATTTAAAACCCAACTAAAAAGTTATAGAGGATATAAAATAATGGATGATAACGAAGGATATGGTTTACAAGATATTTGTAGATCTATTATTATTCTTAAAAATAGATATGGTATTTCTAATAGAATTATCATGTCTGCGTTCAAAGGTAGTATTGGTATGTTTTATCCTTTACCCAAATCTGATGAAATAAATTATGAAGATTATCTTTCATGAAGAGAAAAAGAAATAAAAGATGCAACTGTAAAAGATACAGAAGTAAAAGATATCAGAAATAAAAATAAATTTAGTTTTTAAATATGGCTATTGAACTTCCAAAAAGTAAAATTCCTGCAGAAACCCAGGATCCTAAGTATTTAATTTTGTTTGGTCTTCCAAAGGTAGGAAAGACAACAATATTAAGCACTCTTGAAAATAATTTAATTTTGGATATGGAAAATGGGTCTACATATGTAGAGGCTTTGAAGATTAAAATAAATTCTTTAAAAGATTTAAAGGAAGTCTGCAAAGCTATTAAAGAGGCAGGAAGTCCATATAAATATATTACGATTGATACCATTACTGCAGTAGAAGAAATGGCAAAACCATTAGCAATTGCTTTATATCAAAATTCTCCGATGTTTAGTGAAAAGTATGCTGATGTAAAAGACCCTACTCAACTTCCTAACGGGAGCGGTTATGCATTTCTTAGACAGGGGATTGAAATGATTATTGATATGGTAGCAAAATGTACTCCTAATATTATTATATGTGGTCATGTTAAGGATGCCGCATTAAATGAAGGTGCTTCAAATAATGTTCGTACATTAGATCTTACTGGAAAAATTTCAAGAATCTTGTCTGCAAAATCAGATGCTATTGGATTTGTTCATAGAGATGAAAATTCAAATTTATGTATTCAATTTGGTGCAGATGGAGAAGTTTTAACTGGAGCTAGACCTGCTCATTTAGCTAATAAAGACATTATTGTAGCAGAACGCCAGGAAAACGGAACATTTATCCCACATTGGGAACGTATTTACCCATCTCTTGTAAAATAGAAATTTTATGTTAAAAATATCTTTTGATTTTGATATAGAATCACAGGCCGTTACTAACGTTAAGGTAGTAGATCTACCTTCTAAGTATGATAACATAAACTTACCAGTTGTTGAAGTTGGAGATAGTAGATTAATTATCTCCCCTAAAGCAATAGAACTTATGTCAGTCAAATATGGAGATAGAATTGCTGTGAATTATATTCAAAAAAATAATGAAATTACAATTCCTGTAATTGGTAAAGCAGAAGCTTTTGCTGATCCAAATGCTGGTAATAAAGTAAGCAAGAACAATACTGTGTCTTTTAAAGGAACACAGAAAACAATCTTAACTAAATATGGTCAGTTGTTTAAAATTAAGGAGTATAAACCTGGGATGTTTAGAATGGATCCAATTAACGAGGCAGACCTCATCCCCGCTGATCTTAGTTTAATTACTGAAAATAATGAATTAACTTTAATTTAATAATAATATGAGTATGTTTAATATGGGTGGCGTCAAGGACGCTAAGGTAGTATCTAATAATTTCCTTCGTGCTGGAATTCACAATGTAATCTTTAAAGGAATTGATAAAGCAGATGGATTTAATGCGATTGAACTTCGTTTTGAGGCAGTAGATGGTAGTGGTATTCACAATGAACGAATTTTCGAACCCCGCTCAGAAGAAAGAACCCAAAGTCAATATGGTACAAATCCATCTGAATCTGAGCAGTTTATGTGTAAAATCAAGCAAGTAATTGATGCTCTTGATCCTGAACTTGCACATAAGATTGAAGCAGATGGAGATAAATTTGCTGCTCCAGATTTTGACTCCTTCATTGCTCTTCTTAAGAAATACCTTGATAAGAAAGTTGGAACTCAGACACAAATTAAGCTTGTGCCAACTACTGGGAACTTTGTAGGTTTTCCTGGGTTTGTAGCACGTCTCAGTAAGGATAATGCAATTTATATGACTACAAAAATAATTGGTCATGATCTTGTATTAACCGCAAAAGAAAAAACAGCAATTGACAGTGCGGCAAATGCAAAGCCTACAGATATGCGCCAACGTAATAATGAACTTGATGATCTGCGTGAAGACTTTTCTCCTCAAGAAGATAGTATGAACGATGAAGACAGTGATCTGCCCTTCTAATAATAAATAAGTTATAGTTATATGATGCATGTACAAGCATATCTTCTTTGTTACTGAAAGAAGTATGCTTGTACATTATATTATAAATAATTGTAAACCTATGTATAAAGAGGTAAGATATGGAGTACAAGTTTCCTGCTGTTATAACTAGAGATTTAATCGAATCTAAGGTTTCTCAAGAAACATTAATGTATACTTATTATGGGCAACCTGTAAAAAAGGGTCTTTTTAGGTCTAAGGTAAGAAACGATTCAAAACCTACTGTGGCATATTATAAAAATCGCCTGGGTAGAATTATTATAAAAGACTTTGGAAGTAATTATTGTGGAGATTGAGTATATGTGGTTATGAAAAAATATAACTGTGGATATTATAAAGCATTAAACATAGTTGCCAGTGATATAGGTTTAATTCCAAAACAAAATAATATACCACAGGAGATTAAGTATTCTAATACAAAACTTGAAGATACTACTGATGCTATTATTCAAGTTGAAATAAAAGATTTTGAGAAATATGAGTTAGATTGATGGTCTAAGTTTGGTATTGATTTACAAACACTAAATAAGTTTAAGGTATTTTCTTGTAAAAATGTATTTCTTAATAATAATTTATTTCATTTGTATAAAGATAAACAATTAGTATTTGGATATTATGGAGGTATAAGAGAAGATATTGAACGTTGACGGATTTATTTTAGTGGTAATAAAAAATATAAATTCATATCCAACTGAAAGTCTATACAAATACAGGGATCTCACATGCTACCAAAAATGGGAGAATACCTTGTTGTTACTAAATCTTTAAAGGATGTAATGACGTTATATAACTTAGGAATTTCTGCAATAGCTCCAATATCAGAAAATTGTTTTTTATCTGAAGCTCAATATCATCGTCTTAAAGAAAGATTTAAACATATAATTTTACTATATGATAACGATAGGCCAGGATTAAGAGCTATGATTTCAATTAAAAAGAAATTTCCTGAGGTTATTCCAATATGAATACCTTGAAAATATAAAGCCAAAGATATATCTGACTTTTACGCCAAATATAAACATGATAAAACTGTTAGTCTAATTGAAAGTGCAAAGGAATATATTAAAGGAGAATCAGAAAGGAAAAGAGAAGAAATCGAGAAATTTAAAGAGAAACAGAGCTAGAGGAAATGCTTATGAGGTACAGATAGCAAAAGAGTTACGAGACCTTGGTTTTACAGGTGTTGTTACCTCTAGATCAGAAAGTAAAAGTATGGATGATAGAAAGGTTGATTTAGTTGATGTTGAAAATAAACTGTTTTTTAATCCTCAGTTAAAAGCAACTATTAATACTCCAGATTATTTTGGAATTTTAAACTCGTGCCCTTTTAAAGATAAACCATTTGTTATCTTTTGAAAAAAAATTAAACCAACAGAGTCTACATTTAGGTCAGTTGGAGAAGTAGTTATGATACCGAAAGATTTTTTTTATGAATTAATTAAGAAATATGGAAACTTGTAAAGTAGAATTTATTCACAGCACAGGACAGAAAATCGTCCTAGATTTTAGTCTAGACGATAAAGGAAACTTAGACTATAAACCTTCCTTTGAACCGAAAATCACAGATTTAAAAGCAAATTTAGGTCTTTCTGCGGGACTATGCGAGTTATTTTTAACTGCTTTAGTTAATATGAATAAAACAGGAGATACAAAGATAGAAGATGATGGACCAAAAAGGAAACTTGAAAGTTAAATATAATTTAGTTTCACAATATAAAGTAGAAGAAGCTAACAAAGTTCTTATGGGTATTTCTAATAATAAGTACCACTTTACAAAACATTATGACAGTTAATTTAAATGATATAAAACTATCTCCTAATTTAGAAAGTGTCTATCGTGAGAAAATGTCCGATGAGGAATATTTTTCAAGTAAATATACCAACTATATATCAAATTCTCGTTTAAAGTTGATTAATCCTAGTCAAAATGGGTCTCCAAGCAAATATAAAGAAGGATTTACTGGAGAAACCACAATATCATTAAGTATTGGCAGTGCAATCCATGAACTACTACTCCAGAAAGATGTCTTTACTTTAGGCCCAGACATAGGTAAACCCTCAGCTAAGTTAGGACTGGTAATTGATGAAATATTTAAGTTACGAAAAAAGAATCTACCTATATATAGTGCCATAGTAGAAGCTTGTGGAAAGATACATTATTATGAATTAAGCTTAACCCCTTCTAGAATAAAAAGTATTATTAAAGATGGGTTTAGATATTACTATAATCTTAAACTTATAACAGATAATAATACTATTATTCTATCATCTAAGGATCGAGATACGGTAGAAAAGTGTATTAATAATCTTAATTCTAATAGACAAGTAAATAATCTATTATACCCTACTGATATCTTTGGAGATGCCATTGAAACGTATAATGAAGAAGCGTTCTTTATTGATATTAATGCGTCTTATAATGATAGTCAATATACTCTTAAACTTAAAATGAAAGCTGATAATTGGACAATTGATCTTGAAAACAAAATCGTCACTTTAAATGATCTAAAAACAACAGGCCATTTATTATATCAATTTATGGAACCTGGTGGATCATTTGAAATATTTTCTTATTCAAGACAATTTGCATATTATATTTGAGTTTTACTTAGGTATTGTGAAAAAGAGTATGGATATAATCCACATGAGTGATCTGTAAAGTGTAATGTTATTGTGGTTGAAACTACGGCAGATAATAGTGTAGCTGTTTTTCCAATTAATAAAGAGTTGTTAGAACAAGGACGTAGAGAATTTTGTAAACTTCTTAAGATGGTTGCATATTGTGAGATGAATGGTTATTCAGATGATATTATATTTGTTTAGTATGCAGAAGATAGAAATTCAAGCTCACTCATTAGAGGAGGCAAAACTTATAGCTTTTCAAGCAGGTATTACTGTAGTACAAGATGCTACAAAAAATTGGAAGAAAGCAGGCTCTCCTATACTTACGAAAGACTTAAATATATACGCTGCAGATTTTTTAGAGGAAAAGGGTATGTTTGATTTTAAGGGAGCAGGTATAATTATTACTGTTGCTTCTGGAGTTGAAGATACTAGAAAAAATCCTTTTAAAATTAACAGTGTCCGTAGAAAGGGTCGTTGTAAACTTAAGCGAGTTATAGAAATTCGAACTCAAAAAGATAATCAACTCTTAGGAACTGCTAGTAATAAAACAGAAGCGATAGAATTATCAAAAGAACTAATAAAGAAGTGTCAAGAGAATATATATGGGAAAACTGTATACTATTCTAGTGATATTGATTTTAAGATGGAATATACTCCTTCAGTACGAACTCAATTAGGTCAGTATATTGTGTTTGGAGTAGATGAAGCAGATGTAAGAATAAGTAAAAGAAAAAATAGAGAATTTGAATAAATTACTAATTAAGTATATAATATATGACTGTTAAAGAATGGCTTAATAACGATCAATTAGGAATTGATATTTGGAGTAAAAAGTATAGATATAATAATGAATCATTAGATGAGTGATTTGATAGAGTTAGTGGAGGAGATAAAGAAGTAAGAAAGTTAATTGTTGCTAAAAAGTTCTTATTTGGAGGTAGAACTCTATCAAACAGACAAACAGACAGACAGGCTTCTTACTCGAATTGCTATTCGTCTGGTAAAATTGCAGATAATCTTGATGATATTCTTCAAACGGCAAAAAATATAGGATTAACGTTCAAAGCTCAGGGAGGTCAAGGATTATCTTTATCTGATATTCGTCCAAAAGGATCAAAACTTTCTTCGGGATATGAAACAGATGGTATTGTTCCATTTATGGAGATATTTAATACTGTAACTGCTTCTGTTTCTCAGGGTGGATCACGTAAAGGCGCATTAATGATGTCTCTTTCAGCAGATCATCCACAAATAAAAGATTTCATAACTATTAAAAGCAATCTTGGAAAGATCAATAATGCAAACCTTTCTGTGGAAGTTGATGATAACTTTATGAATGCCGTAGATAAGTTTTATGAGACAGGAGAAGTTATAACCCTTCATATTAAATCTAAGTTTAAGGGATATCCTGATTATGATATAACTCCAATTGAAATTTATAAACTTATGATGAAAAATGCATATGAACATGCAGAGCCTGGAGTCATGTTTATGAATAGATTCAGAAATTATAATCTGATGGAGTATATTACTGAGTATCAAATAGATACCAGTAATCCGTTTGTTTTTCGGGCGGCATAATAAAGTGATTTATTATGAAAAATATTCTAAAAACGGTGAACATCCTTAATAAGGACAATACCGTGCTAACCAGTTATTGGGTGTGTAACGACTAAAAAGAATTATATGCGAAAAATTAACGATAAAAAAGAATTAATTAAGTTATTATCCTTTATTTCTATGGGAGATGGGGGACTATATAAAGATTCTAATACAAATGAATATAAATTTGTTATGAACATGAAAAAAGATAATGAAGATTATATTGATTATTGTATTGATATACTAAATAACTTAGTTAAAGTTCGGAAGTATGATAGAAAAGATTATAACCAAGATGGATATAATCGCAAGCCTCAAATTAGAATTGAATCACGAGTCCATCCAATTTTAACACTATTACATGAACGTATTTATACAGATAAATATAAAGGACTAGATCCTCATGCGTTAAAAATGTTGGATTGGGAATGTTTAGCAATTCTATTTATGTCTGACGGTTCTACTTGTTTTAAAGGTAAAAGAAAGGATAGATGTATTACTTTAAATATGAAACGACTATCCTATGGAGATCAATTATTATTAAAAAAAGCATTAAAAGATAATTTAGATCTAGAATGGAATATCCAGAAACAGAACCAATATTATTATTTATGTCTTCGTACTAAAGATCACATTAAATTTTTAGATAATATTACACCATATATTTTACCTTCGTTTGCATATAAAACTTTGTACGAATATCCCTCAAAAGAGGTGATGATATAGTCTGTACTTTATAGTAATATAAAGAGACTGACAGAAATGATCAGTCATACTTGAATAATCGAGTATTAACAAATTAGGTGGTGAACTGTTTGCCTCATGTAAAAAATTGGGTAAAATCGGTGAAGTCTAAACAAATTATTGCATGATAATACCGAGATAATTTCATAGATTACGAATAGGCTATGAAACATTGTAACGCATAGTGGATGAATAAATATAATTCCACCAAGAGTGCCCAACACTTTATAGTGAAAATATATGCTAAACTGGTCTGAACTGACAGACGTATCTCTAATGGCAATAAAGAGTATGAAGGAAACTTCCAGAATATTTAGATAAAAAGCTAAATAGGTAATATATAGGAACAACCTTTGCCAAAAAATATGTCCTGTAACTTATCCTCAATAAATCTATCTGAATATGTAAAAGATCCTTTTACAAAATTTGCGACAGTTAATTATTCTGAACTGGTTTCAGATATAAAGATTATTGTTAGAGAAATGGATAGGATTATAGATGAAAATCTTCATAACCACCCTCTTAAAGAACAACAAGAACAAATCGCTAGATATCGAAACCTTGGAATAGGAATTATGGGACTTCATGATATGTTTATAAAATTGAATATTAAATATGGAAGCCCAGAGTCAATAAAACTTGCAGAGAATATTATGAGACTTATTTTCAGAAATTCTGTATTTGCTTCATATGATCTTGCTAAAGAACTTGGAACATTTCCAGGATATTCAGATAAGGTATTTGAGTCTAGTATAATGAAAAAAGCCTTTTCAAGTGATGAACTTGAAAAAATGAAAAAATTTGGCCTTAGAAACTGCTCATTACTTTCGATAGCACCAACTGGGTTTGATATTGGCTCAGTATAAATTACCCTAATTGCTGGGACATCTTTTTCTAAATTTACAAAAATTAATAGGAAACTATTTTTTATGTAATAATAATTTGGAATTTATTAAAAATAGTTCTATACTTGTACTATAATTCTACAATATAGGGATTATTTTAATATAAAAGATAATCAGCAGCGAAGCTCCTAAGTCTAAGGATATGGAGAACGTTCAACGACTATCTCGAAAGAGAGTACATCAGAAACGTATGCTGATGGAAACGGGTAAATCATCAAATATGAAACTAAAATTTACAAAAGAAGAATTAGAAAAACTTTATATTGAAGAAGAGCTGTCAACAAGGGATATTGCAAAACAACTTAATATTAGCCAAACTACAGTTCGTCGTTATTTAGCAAAATATAATATTGAAACAAGAAAAGGAGAAGATGCTAAATGTACATCTGTAATGAAAGAAAAAATTAAAGCTCTTAATGAAAGATATAAAGAGGAATTTAAACAAAAAGCAAGAGAAACTGGACATAGACTAACTAAAGTTTGTCCATATTGTCAAAAAGAATTTGAGTATATTCGTTCACAAGAACTATCTTATTGTTCTAAGAAGTGTGCATACGCAGCTGCTAAGAAAATAAAACACTGTATACGCTGTGGAAAAATTATTACCCAGCGTGGTAGAAAATATTGTGACGACTGTATAAAGATTCGTCGAAAAGAGCTAGGAGAAGATAGTAAAATTAGAATAAAAACTGAATGTGGTTATTGTCATAAAGAACTAGAAGTAATTCCAGCTAAACTAAAAAGTAGAAAATATGTATATTGCGATAAGAACTGTATGGCAGCTCATTATTCTGAAATTTATACTGGTGAAAATTCACCAACATGAAAAGGGGGTAAAAGAAAATATACAGGAAGATGATTACATTTTAGAAACGAAGCTCGTTTACGTGACAATTATACCTGTCAAATTTGTGGTGTAACAGAAAATGATTGACATAAACAATTAGATGTACACCATATACGTAATTACAGATATTTTGACAATAAAACTCAAGCCAATCAAATTGATAATCTAGTTTGTCTTTGTAATAAATGTCATAGTTTTGTACATTCAAAACAAAATGTAAATAAAATATATATTGATGATAAGATATAGTCTCATCTCTATAGTAATATAGAGTACATAGTATGTAAAAGACGTGTTGTGAACGTCTTTAAAGAAAAAGCAATTTCAACTATGCTTGGAGTATCAGGCGGTTTGGAACCTCTGTTTATGAAGAAATTTCAGAGAAAAACAGTATCTCTTAATAAAGAAGAAAAGGTATATGATGTTTATGCTAAAATTGTAAAAGAATATCTTGATTCTGTTCCTAATTCTTCTATAGATGATGATATTCTTGTAACAGCATATGATATTGATTCATATGATCGTATAAAGCTTCAAGCAGCATTACAAAAGTATATTGATACAGCAATAAGTTCTACAATTAATCTTAAGAAAGATACATCACAAGAATATGTAGAAAGATTATATTTAGCTGGATGGAAAGCTGGTTTAAAAGGGTTAACGATATTTAGGGAAAATAGTAGACCAGCCATTATGGGGGAATCTATTAAAGTTGAAGAAGAAAAACAATCTTTCAAATTTGATTCCATTGCACCAGTTTCACGCAAAACACTTGGTACAACACATGGTGCAACTTTTTGTAAAAAATGTGCATGTGGAACACTATATATAACTTGTAATAAGGACAACAAAGGTAATCTTGTAGAAGTATTTACACATACTTCTAAAGGGGGCATTTGTCAAGCTAATATGAATGCTGTGACTAGATTAATTTCACTCAATCTAAGAAGTGGTGTTAAAGTCGATGAGATAATTGACCAAATTAAAGGAATCAATTGCCCTGCTTGTAGTACATGTAAGGCTAGAAAAATTAATATTGATGGTTTGTCATGCCCAGATATTATATCAAGAGTAATTACAGAAGCTATAAAAGATAATGTAAAAATTCCTCAAAAAGAGCAGATTAGTGTTCCAGACACAAAACCTTCAATAAATGCCAATCATGATAATAAAAACGTATGTCCAGAATGTGGGGAACCATTGGTTGCTACTTCAGGATGTGTAAGCTGCATGTCCTGTGGCTGAAGTCGTTGTAACTAATATCTTATTTAAAATATGAGCATGGAAACATATAGAATTAAGAATTTGGAATTTAAGCCATGTACATATATTGGAGAATTACCTAAACATATCTCGTTTGAAATTGTAAAGTATTATCCAAATAGTTATTATGGTACTGAGGCAAATTTTGAAAAACATGGTGAATTTTATTTAGACGGAACTCATTCTATCAGAGTACACAAAAGCTGTTTTAAGTTAAAGGAAAATTGTTATACTATATTAATTTTCAGATATAACGAACATGATAATGATTATACAGCAGAATTTGTATGTGATAGATATCTTGATTTAAATGATGATGAGTGGGATACGTTACATGAAATACTATCTGTTGTAAATAAATATTTAAATAAACACATATATGAAGATTAAAGTTAAAGAAATTACTGAAGGAAGTAAATTTGAGATTATTGAAAAAGGAGATTGGATTGATCTCTATGCAGCCGAAGATGTAGAACTTATAGCACCGCAGGCTGGGGTACAATATGAGTTAAATGGTAAGCGATTTAGAGATGTATCGTTTGATAGTTGTCTTATACGACTCGGATTTGCTATGATTCTTCCAAAAGGATTTGAGGCCCATGTAGTACCTCGAAGTAGTACGTTTAAGAACTTTAAAATAGTTCAATCAAATTCCTTTGGAATTATTGATAATACCTATTCTGGAAATGATGATGAATGGAAATTTCCTGTAATTTCTTTAGAACGTACTGTTATTAAAAAGGGGGATCGTATTTGTCAATTTAGAATTCAACTAAGTCAAAAGGCTACTATTTGGCAAAAAATTAAGTGGTTATTTACTTCTAAAATCAAGTTTGAATGGGTTGATAATTTAGATTCCTATTCTCGTGGTGGATTTGGATCAACAGGTAAGTAATGAATTATGATATAAATAAATTAGAAAAAGAATACAAAGTCAGATTGGACGATGCTCAAAGAAAAGCATTATCCGATTTGACTTCTTTTATAACTAGTGATGAACACTGCATTTGTTTAACTGGGTCAGCAGGAACTTCTAAAAGTATGATTGCTAGCATGTTATATGACATATTAGCTGATAACGGATACTGAACTGCTTTTATTGCTCCAACAAATAAGGCAAAATTAGTATTAGAATCAAAAGGAATGAAAGGAAGAGAAGCTTTAACAATACATTCCCTACTAAATCTTAGACCTAATTTAAATGTATTAAATTTCGATGCTTCACAATTAGAATTTAACTTTTTAGATACTTCTTTCAAAAGATCACATCAAGTGTATAAATATGATGTTCTTATTGTAGATGAGTGTAGTATGATTAATAGTGATCTATATGATTTACTATTAAAAGAATATAAGTCATCAAAGATAGTATTTGTAGGAGATCCTAAACAGCTTTATTCTGTAAAAGAAAATAAACCTTCTAAAGCATTTAGTAATAGAACAATTTATCTAAATAAGATATATAGACAAAAAGAAAGTTGTTTATCTAAAGTATTAAATTATTTAAGAGAAAAACCATTATATAAATTTAAAAGCATTTCTGATGATTATTCTAATATTACAGTATGTAACAATATCATACAAATGCTTAAAAAATATAGTTATTTATTTAAAATATCCAAAGATTTTAGTGATTCCAATTTAGTAAAATTAGTTTCTTATACTAATAATAGAATTAACGCATTAAATAAATTAGTTAGAGAATATTTAGGATATAAGGAAGAATTTGTTGTTGGAGAAGTTCTAACAGGTTATGATACAACTAACTATTTAGGATTAAAAATAGAAAATTCTCGTGATTATATTATAACATCAGTAGACAAAACTAAATATTTAGAATTAAATGCTTGGAAATTAGGGTTAAAATCTGATGATTCGGCTTTTAAAGTGGTAGTATTATCTAAAGATAATTCAGAAAAAAGCATTAATAATTTAGCTCATAAGTTAGAAGGACTTAGATTATCTGCAGTTAATGCTAATAAGAATAATGCATATAAAAAAAGAGTTAATGCTTTATGGAGTAAATATTATGATTTATCAGAATCATTTTTAACTACTTTTGATCTAAGATACGATAATAGGATAATTAAACGTAAATCACTAGATTATGGATATTGTATATCAACTCATAAATCACAGTCATCTCAATATTCTATTGTAATGATAGATATGGAGAATATCTGGAGATGTACAAATAAAGAAGAACTTCGGCAGTTACAATATGTAGCCTGTAGTCGTACTACGAGTGATTTAATTATATATCAAAAGGGTGATAATACTTAATACTAATTTATTTAAGAGATACTGCAAGGACGAAATCAGATATAAAGCTAGTAATAATTAAATATTTTAATTATACTACCGCAGATAAGCCTATTCCTAACTACTTATTATGAAGGCTTTAAGATATAAAATTGATATATAATGAAGCATAAATTAACCAGAGAAGATTTGTTAGCTATAATAGTATGCATTCAAAAAACACGGTTTGTAGATTCTAAGTGCTCTAAAGATTTAATAGAAATAAAACAACTAGCCTGTGGCACTGTATGTATTTTATTGGAACTATATTTTGGAGAATACAACTCTGAGTTAATATGGTTGTATGCTATAGGTTCAGATAAAAACAAGTTCTCTACATTTAATGAGCTATATGATTACCTTTCTGACCCTAATTCTGGATTAGTTTCAGATGTAGCATCTTCACTAGATGAATTACTTGAAAATCATTCTGAGAATGACATGTTTTTAGATTTTAAAAAATGTGTAGATGAGATACCTTCATAGATTAAAATATAAAATAAACAGGATACTTAGAATTCCTAAGTGTGTCTACTTGTGTATTAGATTTCCTTTTTTATACCCTAGAAATAGATTTACAGACAAACATCAAGTAAGTCCTAATTGGCTTGTAAAATTAAGTAATAAATATTACAAAAAAGCTTATACTGAAATTAATTTGTCATATAAATTTTATAAAGATCCTAAAGAGTGTATTGAATTTAATTCTTTCATTAGAAATTTTGGTAAATATAATTTCAATATTAATTTAACCTCTTCTGGTATATTAAAATTTGAAAGTGTATACATTGATTCCCCTTTTGAATTTAATCTTCAGAAACATGTTGGAAAGGACTTTACTATTACGGGTATAACTACTGCTACTAATATATTTACCAATAATCCATATATTATATATCATGTTCATAAAAATGAGATAACAAAGAATAATTATGGATTTTCTACTAAAACACTCAAAATTTGCGTAGATAAGTTCTATAAGAAAGTGTACAATTCTATTATTTTTATTTGGGATAACATTATAAACAGAATTTGTTTTATTCCTACACATACAGAATTAGACGCTATGCCTGATGGGTGGAGGAAAGCTTTTGGTCTTCACTTATGTAAAGAATTAAAGCAAGAACTTGTAAAACATAATTATTTGTATAAATATAGGATTATGCAGATTAAGGAGAAATTTGGGATGCTTGCTTGGTATTCTAATGGTTCTCCAAATGGTTGTGAATATCCTATCATTAATAAGTACGAAGAACTTTCAGAAAGAACATGTATATGTTGTGGGGCTAAAGCTAAATATATAACTAGAGGCTGGATTAGCCCTTATTGTAAAAAATGTGTACCAAAAGATGTAGTATCAGATGAAATCAAGTACTAGTAAAGATGTTAATAGATCCTGGTAAAATTGAAGCTTATAAACTTAAGTTAGTAGCATTCCTTAATAGGGGAACTGAATAACTTAATAAAGTACTATAGATATATGAATAATATGTTAACAAACGAACAAATACTTACTATTTTAAACACCTGAACTGTTGAAGAAGGTTATATTAGATATAGAGATATAAGTATAATTCTAAGAAAAAATAAAGTTTACTCTATAGAATTTTCTCTTATGTTAGATGAAAATAAAGAATATATACCAAATGTTTATTTATCACTATATAAAAGAATAGATAACCGCAATACTATTATTTTTACCTACCTCATCCCAGATGAAATTAAATTAAAAGTTGTAAGTTTAGTAACTATAAAGGCTGAGGATTATGTTAAAAAGAATATTGAAGATATTTTAGCAGTTCCTGAAGGATTTGATGCATTAGTATAATGACTAAAGAAGAAATAAGGCAACTAAAAGAGAACAAGGATATCAAATTTATATATAAGATCCCTTGTTCTTTTTATGAAGAAGGTTATGAATATATTGTTGTTGGAGATAATATAACTTCTAAAAATGATAATGTTACATTCTTTAGCTTAGATGATTGATTTTTAAGAATGAAATCTGGTAGTTTGTTACCGTATGTATGTTCTATTCTTTCTAAATCAGGTAAGATTAAAGAATATGTAAATATTTACGAAAAACCTGATATCATTAAACTTAGAAGATATATTATTGCCAGGGTAACTTATTTACAAGGTATAAATAAGGATTTACCTAATATAGATATGGATATTACCAGAGAATGTTTATGGGGAATTCAGATTATTAAAGAATCTAAAGTAAATAGAATTGACGTTTTCAAAGGAAAAATTGTTAATCCACTTAAAGATTTTATAATGATTTCTGAACCTATGTATAAAATGTGAAAAGAGCGTAACGAAATATAAAATATAATGATTAAAGATACAAATAAAGAGGCCCTTAAGAACAAGATATTACTTGTTTTAATAGGGCCTCCGTAACTGGCATCTGGTAAAAGTACATTTGCAAAAGAATTTGTAAAGAATAAGAACTCCTGGATTAGGGTAAATCAAGATGATATTAGACTAATGTGTGGAGATTATTGGGTACCTTCCAGAGAAAAATTAATTAGTATCTATGAAGAACTAATGATTAAAGAGGCTTTAGCTAACGGATATAATGTCATCATTGATGACACCAATCTTAATCCCAAAATTAAGGCTAAATGGGAAAAATTAGCTGCTGATTTTAACGCAAAACTAGAGTATAAAGAGTTTATTATTCCATACAAAGAAGCGATTAAAAGAGATAAGGACAGAAATTTACAGATTGGAGAAGATACTATTCGGATGTTTTACAGGAAATATTATCCTGATCTCTTATCTCAAGAATTACATGAAATATAATATGTTATTTGTTAAATATCTTAAAAAATATCTGGATTCGTGTAAAGGCTTCACATATTCAGGGTGAACCGTAGATGATATTTACGACAATAATCAGGTTTATCATATTGAGTGAGGTATACTTCAGCTTCCTCCCTCTTATATATGAATTCAACAGGACAACTTTGGACCTTATTTTTATAGAATTGGAGTCACTCCTAATGTTATAGGTATTATTGATAAACAAGAGTCTAATAATATATGTCCACTGAGTTCTTATATTGTAATTAGCTCTGGAGAATTAGATAATTCTCTTGATTCTAAAGAACTAATAAATTTTTTTAAAAACTTATCTAAAAATGAGCATTATTAAGTATATTATTAAAGAATGACCTTATACTCAGGAGTTAATGGAATATCCTGATTTTAATGAACATTCATGTTTAATTAATGATGAGAATTGGTTAGATCAATATGGCCCTATGTCTTACTTTGTTGAAGAAGACTGATTAAAATCAATAGGAAAATGTTAAAAATTTACGATTCTTACGTAAAGATGTATAATAGATTGTGTATATTAAATAGTATAGTATTACAACATAATCTATTATATCTAGGAGTAATAGTTAGTAGCCTATTATAATGAGAGCTAAAGTTAAAAATTTTACAATTGAAGTTCAACCTATGACAAAATTTGATTATTTAAATCAAATCAAAAAAATAGATATACAACATAGAGAGAATAAGTGGATAGATGGATTCTTTTGTAATTGAAATGGATATGAGTTTTGACTTAGAAAGGAAACCTTTAATAAACTATATACTATAGAAGATGATAAAGAAATATAAACAGAAACCTGTAATAATAGAAGCAGCTCAGTATATAGGAAATAATGTTGATGAAATTACAGAATTTGTTGGAGATGTTCTTTTAAAATATAATAATAATACATTAGGCATACCAACTCTTAAAGGTATTGTAAAAGCTAATATTGGAGATTATATTATTAAAGGAATTATTGGAGAGATCTATCTTTGTAAACCAGATATATTTAAACAAACATATGATGAGGCATAATGATTTACTTAGTTACTAATAATCAAGAATTATTTACTAATAATATTTATACTGTTATTAATGTTGAAAAATCTTTAGAGTTGTTAGAGCCTCTAAAGATTGTTGGACTAGATACTGAAACTGATGGCCTTAACTGCTGATCTAATAAGTTAAAAATTATCCAGCTAGGATGTTATGATTTTCAGGTAGTTATTGATTGTCTAACAATATCTCCTAGCAATTACAAGTCTTATTTAGAGTCTGATAGGTTATTTATAGGTCATAATATTAAATTCGACCTATGTTTCTTATTTAGACAAGATATATGACCTAAAAATGTATATGATACTTACTCAGGAGAAAAGTTATTATGGTTAGGTTACCCTATAAAACTCAAACCAGAAGTATGATCAAGAATTCAGTGCGATAGATATACTCCTAAAATATCAGATTCAGGAGATATATCTAGTTACATTTTAGAAATGAATTTGAAAAAACTTGGGAAATTATATCTTGATATTGAACTTGATAAAACAGTTAGAGGTAAAATTATTTATGCTGGACTAACTGATGAAGTAGTAGTGTATAGTGCTCTAGACGTTAAGTATCTAGAAAAGTTAATGTTAGCTCAAAAGGAAAAACTTAAGGAGCAGGGTTTATTAAAAGCTATAAAGTATGAAAATGCCTTTACAATACCATTAGCCTATATGGAGTATTGTGGAGTGAAGATAAATACTACTAAGTGGAAGGCTAAAATGGAAAAGGATAATCAAAGGGAAAGTTCTTTAAAGGAACAACTGGACCAATGACTAATAACTAATATGCCCAACTCCAAGTATATTACAGTAAATACTCAAGGAAATCTTTTTGAAGGATTTGGCACTAAACCTAAAGTAACATTAAATTGAAATAGTCAGCAACAATTAATACCCATATTTAAATCGTTAGGAGTTAATGTAGAAACAGTTGATAAGGGGGAAGAAAAGGACAGTTTAGGAGCTAAAGTTTTGGGTCCTCAAAAGGATAAAACTACTTTAATACCTATTTATCTTTCTTACAAGAAAGCTGTTAAAGTAACATCTACTTATGGTCAAAATTTTTTAGATCAAATAAATCCTGTTAGTGGTAGAATTCATACTAAATTTCAAGTAGTTGGAACTGATACAGATAGAATTAGCTCAGGAGGGAAAGAGAGTGATGGTACTAAACTAATTAATTTTCTTAATATACCTTCTGATGCAGAAACAAGAGAATGTTTTGAGGCAGAAGATGGAAATCGCTGAATATCAATAGATTACACTGGCCAGGAAACTTATTTAATGGCTTCTATATCTAATGATAAGGCAATTATAAAAGAGTTAACGGAGGGAAGTGGAGATATACATAGTCTAACTGCATATATTAGCTATATGGATATCCCTAGAGATACTCCAATTAAAGACATAAAAAAATTATATCACAATAGACGTCAGGATGCTAAAGGAATTGAGTTTGCAATAAATTATGGTGGAGATGCAAACACTATTCACCAAAATACAGGACTTCCTTTAGAACAATGTAGATCTATTTATAATAATTATATGTCTGGTTTTTCAGGTCTTGCGGCATATCAAAAATTTAGAAAACAGGACTGATGGCAAAAAGGGTATATTCTTTTAAATCCTAAAACTGGACATAAAGCTTATATATACGATTATAATACTTTAGTTAAGGAATATAAATCTTTTCAAGAAAAAGGATTTTGAGATTACTATAGGGATCTTAGAGAATCAGATCCAAAAAGCTATACTGTTAAAAAAGTTAAAAATTTCTTTAAAAGAAAAGCTGCTTCAGAGAAACTGAGTGTAAATTATCCTATACAAAACTCTGGAGCTCTCTGTTCAAAAGTAAGTCTCATAAACTTTTTTAAATATTTAAGAGAAAATAATCTTTTAAACAAAGTTAAGATTTGTATAGCCCCTTACGATAAATAGCTTTGTCGTAATAAAACAGTGTTAATTGCTTGAAACTCTTAAAGATTTAATTACTAGATTATTGAAATAATAAATTAGTGAAAATATTAAATATGATTTTAAGTGTATTAAAAGAAATAGACAATAAGCAGCTTTATAATTTTACAAGAGAGCAAACTCAAGTATTCTTAACATCTAGACTTGGAGACGGGTGTATTTATACTACTAACTCTAAAAGTGTTGTTTATTTAACTAACTGTAAATATCTAGAATATATTGAGTTTAAAAAAAAACTAATAGGAAAAGGAACTATTAAGTATACACAACATAATGGATACGCTCAAACTCCTATATATACATTATACGGAGGAGCATATCCAGAGCTTTTAAAAATTAAAAATTTGGATATTAAAGATGTTCTAAAGAATTTAGATTATTTAGGATTAGCATTATGGTTTTATGATGATGGAAGTCTTCATAAAAGAGATTTATACTACAATCTCAATACACAAAAGTTTTCTAAAGAAGTACATGAAACTATCTTAATTCCTTATTTTAAAACTTTAGGAATTAATGCTAAATTGAGAGTAGATAATAACCATAAAAACCCTTTATATTATATAGGTATCAATAAATATGAAGGAGCTAATTTAGTGTCTTCTATACTATCTAAATATCCTATTAGTTGTTATTCTTATAAAGTATGGAGTTCAGAGACTATCCAGAAATGGAGTAATCTGCAAGAGCAGGTGAAAAGCACTGATAAAGATCTTTCCCCAAGACAATTATCATATTTGTGGAAATCTTTATAAGATATAGTCCGATCTTATAAGAAATTATAAGAGAATACACGGAATCGGTGTATTCGTAACATATAATGGAAGCAAATGTAGAAGCTCCTGAAGAAATAGCTGAGGAAGTAGCACAAAAACTTTACGATTGTATGATAGAAGCAGGTGCTTACTTTTGTACTAGATGTAAACTAGATGCAGAAATTTCTCGTTTACCTGATGGATCTTTACCTACTTATTGAATTCACTAATATTATGAAAATATATGAATTAATATACTATTGGGATGATGCTTGTAATGGTACTAATATCACACAAACTTTATTATTAACAGATAAACACGAAGTTAATAATAAAATAGAAGAATTTAAAGAGAGTAGCTCCAATACAAGGGAACTCTTTACAAATTATGGAGATAATTCTAGTGGATTAGATTATATATATTTTACCTATGTCTATGGCAGTGATTTTTTTACCCTAGAAGTAAGAGAACACTCAATAAAAGTATAACAAGATGAATATCAAAAGAGGAGATAAATTTCTGTGTATAAATACAGTTATAATGAATAGTGGAAATATTGCTTATAAATCAGGATATATTTATACTTCTAATGCAGATGGATGCATTACTGATCTAAATGGAGATATGTACCACTATTGGGACGATTATTCCTTATATTTTAGAAAGGTCTCAGAAGATTCTAAAATTGAATATGTAGATAAAAATAATGCTAATTATGAATATACTCCACGTGAGTGTTTAGATAAAATTCAGGATTTACTAGATATGTTGTACGAAAAAGTAGTATAAAATAAAATGAGCTATACAGAAACCCATATAGGAGAAATAGTAGAACTTAATACACACGATATTAGTACTTGGATGGATTGTAATAATATTAATCTTAGTAGTAAAGAGCAACATCCAAATTATACTTTATATTATGATAAAGACGGTTATCCTAAATGTATTGTAACTAGATCTAACAGACTCTTTGTTATTAGAAATACTGAAATACCAGAAGAAGATAATATTGTTAATATAGAGCAAGTTGATGATGGTAAATATAGGTATATTTTTAAATTCTATAATGGTGGAACCTATTTTGAAGAAGTATTAACAGAACAATTAGATAAAATTAAATTTTAATATTAAAATAAAAAAAATTACTTCAACCATTAATAATTATGAGTGAAATTATTAGATTAAATCAGGTTACAAGTTGAGAAAGAGCATTAAATGCAGCTAGGAGAACTATTGGTAAAGCTCCACTAGAAAAAGAACCATCTAAATCATGAGAAGCAAAAATGCTTCTTGCAGAACACAGCCCGATTCGATTAGTAGAATTTGACTGAACATGAAAAGATATTATGCAATGGGTTACAACGCATCTTGTAAGACATCATGAAGGTTGCGAAAAATTTGTTCATAGTCAAAGAGCTGATCGAAGAGAATTGCCTGTTCCAAGAAACGAGTTACCGCAAGGTGCATTAAATGATATGGATATGACTGCAAATGCTCAAGCTATTATAAATATATCAAGAAAAAGATTATGTTCTTGTGCATCTAAAGAGACACGGGAAGCATGGCAACAAGTAGTAGAAGCTATTAGAAATATAGATCCTGTGTTAGCGGATAAATGTGTACCTGAGTGTCTTTATAGAGGTTTTTGTCCTGAATTTATGAGCCCTTGTGGATATTCAAAAACTAAAAAGTTTGAAATAGATCTGCAAAAATATAGAAATACAACCTATGAATAAGAATAATTAACTTTAAATAAAGAGCAAAATATGAAAGTAAAAGAAATTATCTCAGAAATTAATAATAATGATTTTTATTCTATTAATTCTGCAGCTAAAGCTGTAGAACTTGGAAAAGCTGATATTGTAGTAGAAAATTACAACTTTTCAAAGCATCGTAATTTTGATATTACTACTAATATTTATAAGTGCGACAATGGTTTTGTAGCTATTACAGGTCTTATTAATGATCGTAGTAAAGTAGGTTATGAAGAATATAATATTCCTGCATTTGCTGAAGAGTATATAGAGATCCCAACTGTGACCTATGCTCCTAAATATCGACGATAAATGAAAGTTACTGAAATAATACAACTGATCCAGGATGAATCTCCTCTTTATAATGTGTATCAAGCTGATGATATTATTGGAGGACAAGCTAGGATGGTTTATAAAAACTTAGACCCAGAAGAACATAAGGGGTATAGAAGTGCAACAAACATATATCAATGCGACGATGGGTTTGTCGGTATTACAGGCCCATGTAAATTATACAGTGAAACAATGAATTGGAGAGATCTAGAAGAAGATTGTTATGCCAAAGAATATACAGCAGTTCCCACTACAACTTATAAACAAAAAGAATAAATACTTATATGAGATTTATAAAAAGTAGTTTTGAAATACTTGATCAAGCTTCTGGTTTAGAGAGTATAATACTTAATCCCACAGAATACCATGAAAAACAAATTACAGTAAAATTTATTCTTCCTATTTTTATAAGTCGAGAATTTAGTTATTTTAGCCCAGATAAATTTAATAATGAACTTACCTTTATTATTCCCTACTGGGCTGATCTAAAAGAAACTAGATATCAATTTTGGGATAATGATTGGGTAGATGCTACAGATAAAAATAAAATTCCTGATACTATTCTAAAACATTTTGAAGGAGATTCTACTGATATTTTCTTATCTCAATGTGAATCAGCTGAAATAAATTATAAAGCTCTAATTAATAGGGGTTGTAAAGCTCAAGAGGCTAGTGAGATTCTTCCATTGTGTACAAAAACAGAGTTAATTATGACTAAAACTATTGAACAATGGAAAAAGTTCTTTAAACTTAAAACTAGTATTGCAGCCCATCCACAAACCAGAGAGCTAGCTATTTCTCTTAAAGAAGAATTTATTAAAAGAAATTTATTAGATGGAAACAATTAAACAATTAATAGAAGAATTTCTCAATTCTAGTAATAAAGAATTAGACTTACCAATGATTCCTATTAATGATATAGATAGTATTATGGCTCAGATTGGGGCTTTGGAGGATTGGAGTCTTGAGATTAGCTCATATGGAAGTTTTTATAAATCTTATGTCTATGGTCGTTTAGGTTTAGAGCTTAGTGGTTCTTTATGTTATGGTGAATTTAAACTTAATAAAATAAAAAAAAATATGGGAGAAGTTTGTGGAGATAATAGGTTTGAAATAATTGCCCAAAGCTAAAGAAGATATATTATCAAGTACTAACATTAAATCATCTAAAGATGAGATGAAAGTACTTGATAATTTCTTATTTAGATGCTGGCAAATGGGATGGTTAGATAAATATGACAACTAAAATATAACATATAGAAGATGAAAACACTTGATCAGATTAAAGAAGCATATAAAAGTTCTACGATAGATGGAAGAGATTTATATAGACTTGTAGACTTCATTCCCTTTGAAATGTTTCCTTTTTGTGGTATAACTCTTAAAGATAACGTAACTAAGGAAGAATGGGATAAAAAGACTATTCCTTTTACCAGAGAGAATATACTGAAGCAGCTTAAAGAAGATGTTGCTTTTGGTTTTGAGAAAGCCTTAGATAAAAGAGGCATTTCTTCGAGTCTAATGTTTGAGGTGGTGCAGATGTGGAACTGGATCCTTGAAGAAGGTTTGGAAAATTGGCCTGATGATAATTATACTTACTATGGATTACCTCTTTTCAAAGCAACTGCCGTTAAATATGGGTTTAATAATCCTATAGAAGACGATACTGGAGATGAAGACTATTATAATGAAAACTATGATGAATACGAATATTATTAAATTTCAAGAGCGATGAGGCTTAGGTAATATGCAAGTATTTTCATATGGGAATGCCAAATTACCAAAAGAAACACTCATAGTAAATATTACATCTGCAGTACATTGTCCTTCGGAAAGATTAGGCTTCTGTAGATGTAGTAAAGTATGTTATGCTAAAAAATGTGAACGTATATATAAAGCATACTTGCACAAAAACACATTGATTGAGTCATACATGTATTTGTGGGATGATAAAGACCTTAAGGACATGCTAATGTATTATATATTAAATGCTCCTGTTAAGATTAAATACGTTAGACTTAATGAAGCAGGTGATTTTCCAGATCAACAGTCTGTTGACAGATGATCTAATGTTGGACGATGATTATATAAAGTTTTTGGAATTAAAACATATTGTTATACCTGTAGAGAGGACTTAAATTTTAGAGGAGTTCACTTTATAGTAAATTCTTCTTCTCCAAATATTAAAGCACACCGTTGGTTTTTCTGTGTAGATAAGTTTCAATTTAATAATTTACCAAATAATGCTGTAAGATGTAAAGGAGATTGCAGAAAATGTAATCTTTGCTTTAATAGCCGTTATCAAGGCGTAATATATTGTAAACAACACTAATGAGAAAATATTGTTTAACTAATGAATATCCTGGGATTTGTTGGACTTATAATGTCCACAATCCTAGGATCTTTTATGAATGTGGAGCTAAATATGAAATGTTAGATATTCCTATAAAAAATATCGTAAAATTAACATTTAAACGTTGGCTTAATAAAGATGAAATAGAATATGCAATTAATTAAAGCATGTAAAGAGCTTCTTATTCAGCAACCTTTTTATGGACTTTTCTTGCTAAATCTACGCAAGGAGATTGTTGGCGATAACCATCCTGTAAAAACAGCTGCTGTAGGTCCTAATGGTATCAATTTTACATTATATGTAAATGAAACATTTTGGAATAACCTTACTGATACTGAATGTATTGCTGTGCTCACCCATGAGTTAGTACACATATGTTTATTTCATCTTACTGATGATTTCAAAGCAGATAATCATGATAATATGAATATAGCAACAGATGTAGTTGTGAACCAAATAGTTACAGGATTGCCCGATGGGTGTGTTACTTTACAGAATCTTTCTAAGTTAATTGGAAAGAACCTAGAGCCCGATAGAGGGGCGTGGTATTATTATAATGAAATACAAAAGTTTGTCAAAGAACACCCTGAAAAATGTATCCCTGGTACTGGAGGATTAGCTGACTTTAAAAGTGTAGATAATCATGATATGTGACCTAAAGATATATCAGAAGCAGAACGTAAATTATATGAAAATCAAGTAAAGTCTAAGTTAAAAGAAACAGAAGCTCTTGTTAATAAACAAGCAGGCCACATACCTGGAGAATTAAAAGAAATACTTGAAAAAATAAGAAATAATCCTTCAGTTTTTAACTGGAGAAACTATTTTAGACGAGTAGTTGGAGATTCTATTAGTAGTGATCTACAATTAACTAGAATGAGACCTTCAAAAAGATTACCTGATGCTAGAGGAACTCGTTTAAAAAGAAAACCAAACATATGTGTTGTTATTGATACCTCAGGTTCTATAAATATGAATGACTTTTCTAATTTTATATCTGAAGTTAATCATATATATAAAACAGGTGTAGATATAACAATTATAGAGTGTGATACTAATATCACTAAGATATGTAAATATGATAAAAAAAAAAGTAAATTTGAATTTATTGGTCGTGGAGGTACTGATATTTGCCCAGCTCTAGACTTCTATAAAGAACACAAAGAATTTAGTTCTTGTGTGATATTTACTGATGGTTACTTATCTAAATTTACATTTTCAACTTGTAAAAACTTAATCTGGATTATTACATCTGATGGGAATAAATCTCAGAAGTTTCCAGGAATAACTGTATTAATACCGTAATAAATATGGAACTAACATTAGGAGAAATAAAACCTATTTTAAA
>ERZ779869.427-NODE-427-length-48504-cov-3.078516_pt1 | contig 48504 bp, 35 predicted proteins | sample MGYA00511557_ERZ779869 | MGnify/ENA primary metagenome ERZ779869 (study PRJEB29588, sample SAMEA2154620) | human gut metagenome | biome: human gut; feature: human-associated habitat; material: faeces | place: Denmark | collected 2008/2010 ... | reverse complement strand
TGGCTGACGGCAGTCGAGTCAACATCATTGCGCCGCCGCTTTGTCTCAACGGCATCTGCATCTCTATCCGTAAGTTCTCTCGTCTTGTCATGAGTCTTGATGAACTCGCGGCTAGAGGCGCAATGACCGGTGAGATTGCGCAGTTTCTAAAGATTGCGGCTAGAGCCCGTCTCAATATTCTTGTCTCGGGCGGCACGGGTTCAGGCAAAACCACAATGCTCAATGCGCTTTCTCAGCACATTGCGCGTGATGAACGCATCGTCACCATTGAGGATGCGGCAGAACTCCGACTCGATCAGCCTTTTGTCGTTCGGCTTGAAACCCGACCGGCATCTTTGGAAGGAAAGGGCGAAGTAACGCAGCGAGATCTTCTGAAGAATGCGCTGCGTATGCGTCCGGATCGAATCCTTGTGGGTGAGGTTCGCGGCGTAGAGGCTTTCGACATGCTTCAGGCCATGAATACCGGCCATGACGGCTCTTTGTCAACGATTCACGCCAACAGTCCTGCGGATGCGCTTCTGCGTCTGGAAAACATGCTCAATATGGGCGCCAATCAGATGTCGAGTTCACTGATCCGCCGTCAGCTCGCAAGCGCTCTTGATCTTCTCGTCCAAGTAGAGCGCGATGGCCGCGGCATGCGCCGCATCACCGCAGTGTCGGAAATTACGGCGGATGAAACCGGACGCGATGTGATTGCTTTGCCTTTCTTCTCTTTCAAACATGCGGCAGACGGTGCCGGCGGCCAATACTACCGTGCGTCTCCGCGCGAGCCTGGATTTGTGGAGAAGCTCAAGGTTTCCGGTGAGTACGATCAGGCGTGCGAGGTGCTCGGATTATGACCAAAGAGTTTGCCGCGCTTATCTTTATCGGTCTTTTAGTGCTGGTGGTCCTCGTCTATGCGGTGTTCTCTACCCGGGAAAGAAGCGGGGCAGTTGAAGCACGTCTTGCAGCGATGTCGGGATTAGGGGGAGCCAACAACCGCTTAGCGAAGAATGCGCAGCTGGCAGCATTTCTGCGGCAGCCGGAATGTCAGGCGACGATCCTCGTGATGATGGGGGCACTTCTGTTGGGATGGTTTCTCAAGCTGAGCATCGCAGCTGAAGTGCTTCTGCTCGTCATGGTTGGCGCTGCCTCCTGGATCATCGTTCGCAGATGGCGTCTTGATCGCGCGCGAAGAGCTTTTCTTTCAAGGTTTCCAGAGGCGGTCGACAATTTCACGAGATCCATTCAAGCAGGCATTCCGGTTGACCGTGCGCTCAAAATCTTAGGGGAGGCCTATGACGATGAATTTGGCCGGCGCGTCCTCAAACTCTGCCGAGAGATGAAAGTGGGTCTGCCGTTTCGTGAAGCGCTCGGCAATTTTGCAGATGAACTCGACGATCCGGACGTTGACTTTTTTTGCGAGGTGCTGGCGCTCAATCGTGAAACCGGTTCTGCACTCAGTCCAATGCTGGCATCACTTTCCATGATGCTGCGTGAAAGACGAGCGATCGACCGAAAGCTCAAAGCGCTTACCTCGGAGAGCCGTGCATCGGCTCGAGTGCTTTGTCTGCTGCCGGTCTTCATTTTGGGGCTGCAGGCATTTCTCAATCCCTCGCAGCTGCTTTTTCTGGTGAATGATCCTGCCGGCCGCATTGTGGCGGGATGCGCACTGGCGTGCATGCTGGCGGGTTTCATCATCATTCAGCGCATGTCGCGGTCGCTCAACGGCTAGCTTTTGGAAATATTCGTTATGAACCAAACGCTTATTTTTGCCCTTTTTGTGATGGCGATGCTCATTGTGGTCTGCGTGGGCTACAGCGCCTCGCAGGCATGGCGCTCACTTCTCGTCGAACAGCGTCTCAATCAGATCAAGGGCAGCGGCGACTCCCGACTGGTACGGTGGGAGGATCTGCTCACTTTGATTGCCAGACCGCTGCGCCGGTCTCGGGATCTGGCTGCTGTGGAACGCTCTATGCAGCAGGCGGGTTTCATCAAACCGTGGCAAACGGATCTTTTCTTACTCTTTCGGGCATTGGTGCTGATCGCTGCTGCTGTGGGCGGCTGGCTGGCCATCGACATTGATCCGACACATTTGGTGCAAAAACCGCTCCCGCCGCTCGCTTATCTGTTCTTGCTTTTTGTCGCGGGGCGCGCTCCCGGGTGGTTCCTATCGGAACTGGCCGAACGTCGTCAAAACCGCATTCGTCTTTTTATCCCCAAAGCGGTCGACCTGCTCACGATTTGTATGAGCTGCGGCATGAGCCTTGAAGAGGCATTTGATCGCGTGGCCAGTGAAATTGCCCGACGGGCGCCGGAGGTGGCCAAGGAATTTCGCATGACACGCTACGAAATGCTGGTGGTGAATCGAACGGTGGCGCTCAAGCGTCTTGAGGCGCGTTCTGGGGTGCGGGAAATGAAAATTCTGGCCAATTCTCTGCTCCAGTCTATTCAATACGGTACGCCGCTCACAGAAGCCCTGCAGTCGATCGCAGCAGAAGCTCGAGCTGGTCAGCTTTCCGAACTTGAACAGAAAGCGGGCCGGATATCCGCTGTCATTGGGGTGCCGCTGATCGTCCTCGTACTCTTCCCCGTTATTGCACTCATCATTGCGCCGGCTGCAATTGAGCTTGCCCGCGCCTTCTGAGTTTTTCTCTTCAAACGTTTCGTATTCTGATCATGCGTCGATCTTTCTTCCCCGCTTCGCTTTCTCTGCTTTTATGCAGTGCACTGCTTTCTGGCTGCGTCGTCACAAACGACTACATCGCCTTTGATTCCAAAGCGGCACCGTCTCCTCAAATTAAGCGCTATGACGGGAATGAGTGGGCGTCCGAACGTGCCGTCATGGTAGCGGCAGAGAAGACCAACAACTGGCAGACGGTCATTTCTGTCGGCAACGACGTGATTGCCAAAAATCCGACGAATGTAGAAGCGCGGATTTACCTCGCCCGCGCATTTACTAAGACGGGCGATCCTCGCCAAGCCCTGCGAGTGCTCAGCTTTATTTCCGGCGTCGATACCGCTGAACTTCGCATTGAACGTGCACGCGCGCTGATTGCGCTGACAGATTTTGAAGAAGCGGTAAAGCTCTTAAAGCCCCTCACGGATGGTTCCGATTTGCAGAAGCTCTCCGCGGAAGATCGACGTTCTGCGAAGTCGCTCGCAGCCGTTGCGTATTCCATGTCGAAGAACTATGCAGCTGCCGACAAGTTGTACGAGGAACTGCTCGCTGAACTCGACAATCCCATTATTCGGTACAACTACGCCCGCAGCCTTTATCTGGAAGGGCGTGCAGAAGACTCTCTCGCACAGCTTCAGCCGATCATTGATCAGGTGCCTGCTGCCAAACCGGCAGCTGTCGCCGCACTCATGAAGCTGGGCCGAGAAAATGATGTTCGGCGGCTGCTCAAGGGCGAACTCGATGACGAGAAGATTGAAGAATTGATCTCAGCGATCAAGGAGAAGACCAAGTGAAGAACGCTCTCGCGTTTCGCAGTGCGTTCAGTGCGTTCCTCCGCAGTCGGCTCGGTGCTGCCGGCGTGGAATTCGCACTGCTTCTTCCCATGGCAGCTTTCGTGCTTGCTGTGGCGCTTGAATCAGCGCGTCTGTCCATTGCTTACGCGCTTATTGAACGGGCAGTTGAAGAGGGTATCCATGAAGCCAAACTCAATCGCGGAGCAGAGGCAGAAACGCTTGTTAAGGCGGCACTTGAAAAATGGCGTTTCGGCGTTTTTGATCCTTCTGACCTCAAACTCACCTTTACGAGCTCGTCTTCTATGATCGATTTGCTTGCAGGCGCGAATCCTGGAGCCGGAACAGGCGGAGACTCTGTGCATTTGAAGGTTGATGCCCGTTTAGGCGTTCTCGAGAAAGTGCTTCCGGAAGGCAATCCTATGAAGGGCAAAGTTGAAATCCATTTCTTCTACATCAATGAGCCCGAAAAAGATAAAGGAGCTGCGAATGGATCCGCGCTCTAAACCTAATGCGGCAATACATCAGTTTCTCGTCTCCGGCCGAGGTGCTGTAGCAGTTGAATTTGCTTTTGTACTGCCCATTATTTTGCTGATCATCTGGGCGTTTTGGCAGATGAGCGAGTCATATCGGCTGCAATGGACTTTGAATCGGCAGACTGCATCGCTTGCTGACATGCTCATCAATCAACCCGAACAACTTAATTTTGGGGGTGGTTCGGAGTCTGTCACGCTCCCGCTCGAGCAGCAGTTTCCGGTACTCATTGCGAGCGCCAATGAGATGCTGAAAAACGCCATTTCGAAAGATGCTGCAGGCATTCGAACAGGACTGACTGTGGAATACGCGACAGGCAAGATTACCAATGACGGTGTTCCGGTGATCTATACCTTCGCCAATGGCGCAAGATGCGGCGGTATTCCTGGAACGCTTCCGCTCGTTTCATTGCTCGGTGACGGCGGAGGCGCACTGACGCCTCCATCGAGTTCGTCAAATGCCGGCATCCGTGTGCTCAGGGTTCAGAGTTGTATGCAGCGCAAAGAGGCGCCGGCTTATCTAACACTTGTTGCACCGAAGGAATTCCAGAGTCGCTATACGACCCTTCGTAAGGAAGACTGAATTATGGGCTCTCAACATCGTTGCGGACTGCAGCGCGTGCTGCCTCATCTCAAAACCAGAGTTCGGCACTTTATCACCGACCGCCGCGGTGCTGCGGCCATGTTTCTTGGTTTAGGTATTCTTCCTGCTATGGCGCTCGGCACGGGCGCCGTGTTGGTCAACCGTGAATTCATGAATCTTTCTGCGATGCAGTCAGCGGTTGATACTTCTTCGATTGCCCTTGCCAAAATTCAATCCATCGGAGCGGACTCCTATCTGACCACTGCTGTGGCGCAGCAGTGGGTTGATGAGAATTCGAAGTTGTTTGAAGAAACGTTGGAGGTGAAATCTGTCCTGCCGACCTTTGCTGAGAAGAGCATCAGTGTCAGTGCTCAATACGCCTCTAAGCCTCGATTAACCGGTGCTATCGGATCCTTATTCTCCAAGGAAAAGGAATTGTCCGTCCAAGCCATTGCTCAATTTTTTCCGTCCTCTTTAGAAGTGGTATTTACGATTGACAACTCTGCAGATTCTCCGGCGGGTCAGCAAGTGGCGAGCGGTATGGAGAAAGTGCTCAATAAGCTCTTCGAGGGGAAGCCATATGACAAAACCATCCATGTGAGCGTTTTCGCCGTCGGCACACATATGAACTTAGGGACGAAATACGCTGACATTATCAGTATGGAAAGCAGAGCGCTTCCAAAACCGGGAAGCAAATATTTCGGCTCAACGGAAACGCAGTACAAACACCAGAAGGAAATTTTGGAGGGTATTAGTCCGGCATTGGTGAATGACCTGCTTAACCCCGGAGGTCCGGGTTTCGACGCAGGAGTAGCACTCGTTGCTCGACCGGACATTGCTGAAGACGGTATTGACGGCTATTTGGCTCGACTTGACTATCCGCCGGAAAGCGAAGACGAAAAATTCCGGCTCATTGTGTCAGACAATCGCAAACTGAAAGAAGGCAATAACGATATCAGTTACTTAACAGACTATTTAGCTGGTTTTGGCAGAGGGCTCGGTGGATGGTGGTCCACTTCTTCAACCGTTGATGCGAAGGATTTCTTTTGTGTGCCCGATAATTGGTGGACTATGGGAAATCATGCCGATACCCGCTATGCAGGGTGGTTCTCCGGCGATCCGAATAGTTGGAGCGGATGGCGCTTCAGTGACCTCGGCGAAATAGGAGACGGCGTTGTGCACTTTCCGATGATGGGGCCGCTGATGCCGCTGTTGGCTAACAGTTCGACGGTTTCCGAGATCACGGAACGTGTTAAACAGTCCATTGCTGTTAATACAGGCAGCGTTGACGAACACTTTACATGGTCTTATCGGCTGCTGAGCCCCAATTGGGCAAAAGTCTGGAGCGACGATGGTACCTATCCTGCGCCGTATGGTTCGGGCACGCTGAAGCATGCTTGGATTAACGTAGGACGTCCTACTGGTGGCGGATATTCGAGTCCAGAGGACTTCGATTACGATCAGCCGAATATTTTGCCGGGGATTTTTGCGAAGTTTGCGGAAAGAAAAATCGTACTTCACCTGATTCTTGATGATCCTCCAGAGGGTACGATGAAGGACATTGAAGATGCTATGGACAGGTATGGGAAGACACTGGGGTGGGAGACGATTGATCTCACTGACGGCAAAGGCAGTGATCTGTATGAGCGAATTGCGCAAAACATACAGCGTCCCGCGAGCATGGTTAGACTTGTCGCGAAATTGACTGACAATTAAACAGTCAACTGCTCTGAGGGGGCGATAGACAGCAGATCGGACATCAGTGAACAACCGGCAGCTCAGCCTGCAGCGCAGTTGTAGTCAGCATGGAATGATTGCTCGAGTGGATATTTTTAGGTGCTGATCCCGTTAATTTTACGGATATGCGAAAAGCACAAAAAATCACACATATCGTTTTTTTGAAATGTTTTTTCTGGAAGTATACTGATATAAAAACGGTTATTGACAGTTCTGTTTAGTTCATCTTAGATCATTGCCAATAAAAGAAAATCATATAAACTAAGAAAGTTGTGGGATAATTGTTCATCTTAGTTCAGGCTGTCCCACTTCCAGAAAATAAATATTGATGGCAAAAAACTCTTTAAGTTACCTAGAGTAATTTCAAATATAAATTATAAAAACTTATACCTCTGTATTATTTATTAGAGGCATAATAAATATTGTCAGATATCTTCTGTGTATTTTGAACTAACAGACACACAAAATAGTTTATTTTTAAATTCATCCTACATACTTTATGTATGCTTGATGGGTGGTACATAACTGAGGGCGGTAAAACAGCCTAATGATGTGGGTAATATATTTTTACTTGGCTCTTTCAGGAAATATATATTTTATTGGATCACTACTCCTTCATTTTGGAGTTATAAAGGAATTGATTGTTGTCCATTATGCCACAAATTATTTGTAAACGTGAAATCATTTATGTGTACGATATGATTTCACGCTTATGAAAATTCTTTTGATGAAACGGTTGATGCGGGTATTATAATAAAATTGATAGAAATAGTGATTTTCTATCGTTATGAAATTTCACGGAGTGGAGGGTAAATGGTTCTCTCCGGTGCTGTTAAATTGGCGCTTTCTTCTGAACTTCGTGTTAAAGCCTTTGAGATTGGATAAGAAGTTTTTTATTTTCTCAATATTCAAAGACGCCTACTTGGAGAGAATCTATGGAAAAAGAAAAACTAACGCCATTGGTGCTGACGCTTGGTTTGATAATTTATGGCTGCACTGCATCCGCTGGTCAGAACGATAAAATAGACTCAGATCGTACCTTTACAGTTCACCTGTATTCTCCCATTATCGGTGATGAGGATAGGGGCAGCATCTACGGCTCCGGCTATTCCGGACCCTATCTCGCTCCAGGAGGAGATACCGAAGTTCCTCCTGACCCTACACCAAGTTATCCGAGTATCAACCAGGTGGATGATCAGACGAACGCTTTGATGCTGTCGAGCATTGCGTCAGCGGCGGTGATGTACGCGGCCGACGAGCTTTTAATCGATTCCACGATGAAGTCTCGGCAGGGTGTTCGTCAGACCGGACCCTTTGCGGCGGCACGGATAGGGAAATACGATTTGGATGTTGCTGGAGAATTAGACACCACAGTGATTACTGGCCTTTTAGGCTATGCTTTCAACGTACAGAATTCTGAAGTCGGAGTCTTCATGGAAATGGGGCATGGAACATACGACACTCGGACAGCCACAACTGAACCCGTTGGAGAGGCGGAAGGTGATGGCAAACATAACTATGTGGGTTTTGGTATCTATGGCAATTACGCCACGCCGATCGATTGGCTGCATGTCACGGGATATGTCAAAGGCGGTTGGCTGCGCAACGAATTCTCTGTGTCATTAGATGGAGTAAGCGCAAACTTTGACCGTACCAGCAATTATTGGGGAGCTCACCTCGGTACTTATGGTGAATTTCAAGTTACGGAAAAATTTAAGAACAGAACGTTCCTGAATTATTTCTACGATGGCCGTGAAAGCGAGGCGCATACCTCTTCCTCCGGCTCAATTGAAATTGTTGAAAGTTTTGGTACGTTCAATTCACACCGGGCTCTATTGGGATCGGTGTTTGAATATGCCTATACGCCTACCTTGCGGCCTTATGTTGCGCTGACTTATGAATACGTGTTCAAAGCTGATGTTAAGAGACATGTCACCGACCACTCTGTCAATTTGATTCTGAGTGGTACCGATCTTGAAGGCAGCACAGGAATCGGCTCGATGGGCTGGACTTATCAAAATGAAGCTAAGAGTTTTGAGTTCGACCTAGGCGTGAACGGATACACAGGCAAGCGTCGAGGAATAAGTGCGCAGCTGCAGGCGGCTTGGAAGTTCTAACCTCAGCAAGCTACAGCACGTAATAGTTCTCAGTGAGACCAAAATGACCGTTATGTTTCATACCGAAAGATCGTTCTAAGGAAGTTGAAGCATAACGGACAAAATAAAAAGAGCCGCAAGCGTTGCGGCTCTTTGATTTTACGTATCATTTAGAATTTCATTGTTTTTGAAAATTTTTTATAATTCTTTTAGCTTTAAGAAACTTTATGTGTTTATCTAGTCCTTTAGGTAAAATGTGATATAGCTTCATTGTATTTTATTGGTTGCATCTAAAATCTCACATCTGCTAAAATTTAACGCCAATTTAGAACGTTTTTTGTCGAGGTCATCATCAAATAAAATCTATTGATTCATCAAGTAATACGGTGTCGATATCAATATAATATCTGATTTTTGTTCATTGGCCATGCTTCATTTTAACCATGAACCAGCAAGGTTTTTGAGTTCGTAAAAATGTCTAGCGCTTGATTTGATAATAGGATGAAGTGGGCGGTACGCATTTTTATACGAGTGGCAGGGATAGTCCAAACAGTTCGGCAAAAGTTGATTCCATCCTATATATATATCGCCAATTTACTCGTTTAAAACTAAGGTTATTTGCCCCCGCCTTGATTGAAAGTCTACCTCTGATATATTACAAAATATCGAAGTTTTTCAGTTATTTCTTGCGTCGAAAGATTCTGTTCATGGGGTTTGATCTGCGCAATAGATGCTGGGTAAATTCGTTCACAAGGATTTCCCATCTTGCAACTTTGTAATTTTTGCCTAGATGAAGGAAGACATACAGTACGATTTTCGAGCACGCATAGCTACCGCGGGAGCCGCAACAATTTTGTCGAAGAGCAGCCGACGGCGGTCAGTATCAATTTCTTCGAGTTTTAAGCCCTTTTCAAGGTCTCATTTATAGACCGAGGCTCGCATAGCTTTGGTTCAATCAGTCAGTTCGGATACAGCCATCTAGCTCGTCCACCACGGATGAAAAGTGCCAGAGTTAGCGGCAGACCGTCTGAGCGTTAGTTTTTTTCGACAGGGATCGGTGCCTGCCGCAACGTCCTTTTTTGCGGCAAATCGCGCGTCTCGCGCTTCAGCCAAGGTCATGAGTGGAAACTTTCCTAAAGTCAGTGTTCCTCGTCGGTCTCCACGACCGCCCGACCAAAAGTCCCATCGAAAAGCAATGGTGCCGGCAGGGCTCCCGTGTGCGTATAGTCCGTCACGATCGGATATCTTTTTGGTATCGGAAGGCGGATTTCTTCTTTAAGCCTGCAGCGCAGTCGTAGTCAGCACAGAATGATTGCTCGTATCGGTATTTTGAGGTGCGGATCCCGTCAAATTTACCGATACGCGAAATGTACGCAAAATTTCACACATTTAGTTGTTTTATAATGAATTTTTCCGAAAATATACCGATACCGTTCATTATTCCCTGTATCGGTATATTTGTAACAAGCTCATCCTAGCGCAGCTTTATATCGATACAAATACCGATACGAAAACAGTTCTTGTCAGTTCCACTCGGTTCCGCTCAAATCATTGTAAATAAAATAAAACCCCCGAAACTCAAAGAGTTACGGGGGCGATGGTTCAGCTTAGTTCAGGCAGGATCCTCTTCCCGGGTCACTCCCACTCAATAGTGGCAGGCGGCTTGCCGGAGACGTCATAAACCACCCGGTTGATGCCGCGGACTTCATTAATGATCCGGTTGGACACGCGACCGAGAAGGTCGTAAGGGAGCTCGCTCCACTTGGCAGTCATGAAATCGGAGGTTTCGACAGAACGCAGGCTCACAACCCATTCATAGGTACGGCCGTCACCCATGACACCTACGCTCTTTACAGGAAGGAACACAACGAAGGCCTGACTCACCTTGTCATAGAGATCGGCCTTACGCAGTTCTTCAATGAAAATGGCATCGGCTTCACGCAGAAGATCTGCATATTCGCGTTTCACTTCACCCAGAATGCGAACCCCCAGACCCGGACCCGGGAACGGATGGCGGTAGACCATCTCAGCGGGAAGACCGAGGGCAATACCGAGTTCACGGACTTCGTCCTTAAAGAGGCTGCGCAGCGGCTCAAGAAGCTTCAGATGAAGCGTGTCGGGCAGGCCGCCTACATTGTGGTGGCTCTTAATAACCTTGGCTTTTTTGGTTTTTGCACCGGCAGACTCAATCACGTCAGGGTAGATCGTGCCCTGAGCAAGCCATTTGGCGTTTTTGATTTTGGCAGCTTCTTCTTGGAAGACGTTGACGAATTCACGGCCGATGATCTTACGCTTCTGCTCGGGATCGGAAACACCTGCCAAAGCGTTCATGAAGCGATCAATGGCGTCCACCACAATGAGCTTCAGGCCCATGTTCTTTTCAAAAGTCTCACGAACCTGTTCGCGCTCATTCTTGCGCAGCAGACCATTGTCGACGAAAACGCAGGTCAAACGTTGACCGATTGCACGGTGGATGAGCGCTGCGGTGACGGAACTGTCGACGCCGCCTGAAAGGCCAAGAATCACTTCCTCATCGCCCACTTCGGCGCGAATTTTCTCAACGGCTTCCGTAGTCACCCATGATCCAGTCAGGCTTGCATTTGCAGATGTCAAGGACGAAGCGCTGGAGAATTTCACGGCCTTTAACGGTGTGCGTGACTTCCGGGTGGAACTGCACGGCATAGAAGCCCCGGGCTTCATCAAACATACCGGCAATAGGGCACGACGGCGTAGAGGCCATCACTTTGAATCCCGGAGGAAGCTCGGAAACTTTGTCGCCGTGGGACATCCAAACCTTCAGCATGCCTTCGCCAGCTTCGGTCTGGAAGTCTTCGATGCCCTCAAGAAGCTTGGAATGATTGCGGGCGCGGACTTCGGCATAGCCGAATTCACGCTTGGTACCGCTTTCGACCTTGCCGCCGAGCTGCTGCGCCATGGTCTGCATGCCGTAGCAGATCCCGAGGACGGGAACGCCCGCTTCAAAAACGGCTTGGCTCGCTTGGTCGTTGCTTTCCTCATAGGCGCTCATATGGGAGCCCGAGAGAATGATGCCTTTAGGGGCGAATTCACGAATGAAATCAGCAGAGACGTCGTTCGGATGAACTTCGCAGTAGACGTGGGCTTCGCGCACGCGTCGGGCGATCAACTGGGTCACCTGGCTGCCGAAGTCCAGAATCAGGATGCGGTCGTGAGACATGGGTTGGAATGCTTCTTTTGTGGAGGAGACTGAGGTGCGCAGCTTTGCGATTGAAGTGTTTTCAGAGAATCAACATGGCCGAAAACTTTCAAGCGTTGCGCGGGCGTTACTGTAACAGAAATAAGAAAGGCGCCCGCACCGCTTGAGCTTGCTGCCTGCGGGCTTCGGGCGCCTTCTCCGACATAAAGTCGGCTGCCTATCGATTAGTTGGCCTGACGATAGTTCGGGGCTTCCTTCGTGATCTTCACGTCATGGACGTGAGATTCACGCATGCCAGCCGCCGTGATCTGCACGAAGCGTGCGCGGGTGCGCATTTCATCAATCGTGCGGCAGCCGCAGTAGCCCATGGAGGAACGCAGACCGCCGATCATTTGATAGATGATCGCGGAGATGGAACCCTTAAAGGGCACCATGCCTTCAATGCCTTCCGGGACGAACTTATCGATGTTGCCCTGGTTGTTGTCCTGGAAGTAGCGGTCGGCAGAACCCTTGCCCATCGCGCCGAGCGAACCCATGCCGCGGTAGGACTTATAGTTGCGGCCCTGATAAAGGATCACTTCGCCCGGAGCTTCTTCCGTGCCGGCAAACATGCCGCCCATCATGACAGAATTAGCGCCGGCCGCGATGGCCTTGGAAATATCGCCCGAGAAGCGGATGCCGCCGTCGGCGATGCAGGGAACACCGGTGCCCTGAAGAGCTTCTGCGACATTGCTGATGGCTGAAATCTGGGGCACGCCGACACCGGCAACGATGCGGGTAGTGCAGATGGAGCCCGGGCCGATACCGACCTTGACGCCGTCAGCGCCGTGTTCGACAAGCGCGAGGGCAGCTTCGCCGGTAGCGATATTGCCGCCGATAACCTGAAGGTTCGGGTAATGCTGCTTGACCCACTTCACGCGGTCAAGAACACCCTTGGAGTGACCGTGAGCGGTGTCGACGACGATAACGTCAACGCCTGCGTCAACGAGCTTTTCAACGCGCTCTTCGGTACCTTGACCAACAGAAACAGCAGCGCCGGCGAGGAGCTTGCCCTGAGCATCCTTGGCGGCGAACGGATGATCGGTCGCCTTGGTAATGTCCTTAACGGTCATGAGGCCGGCAAGACGGAAGTCCTTCGTAACAACGAGAACACGTTCGAGACGATGACGGTGCATCAGGTTCTTGGCTTCTTCAAGCGAAGCGCCTTCATGCACAGTGACGAGGCGTTCACGCGGCGTCATGACTTCACGAACCGGAACGCTCATGCGGGTTTCAAAGCGGAGGTCACGGTTTGTGACCATGCCGAGCACCGTACCGTCTTCAGCAACCACGGGCAGACCCGAGATGCGGTGTTCGCGCGCGAGAGCAATCACGTCGCCCACGAGCATTTCCGGCCCAATGGTAATCGGTTCGGAAACAACGCCGGATTCATGGCGCTTCACCTTAGCGACTTCAGCAGCCTGCTGATCGGCAGTCATATTCTTGTGAATAAAGCCGACGCCGCCTTCCTGAGCGAGCGCAATCGCGAGCTTGGCTTCAGTGACCGTATCCATGGCGGCTGAAACCATCGGGATGTTGAGCGAAAGACCGCGCGTGAGCTGAGTCTGCAGCTGCGTATCGCGGGGGAGAATTTCCGAATAGGCGGGAACGAGCAGTACGTCGTCGAACGTAAGAGCCGTCTGAAGGAGTCGCATAACAACCTCTGAGTGCAAAAAAAAATACACCGCTTGATTCTCAAAGGCCTGCAAGTCGTCAGGCGAAGAGATCGGGGTACGGCACGTAAATGATGTTCGATCGGCTCGAAGCTTGAAACTTCGAGCGGAAGGTCCGCGAAACACTTAAAGCGGGGATGAGATCCGCGAAGGGCGTTTGGGGAATTTCCGAGATTGATTGCGGCGGCAGTCTAAACGTTTTGAAGACAATTGTGTGCAGATGTAGGGAAAAAGTTTGAGTTTGCCCTACCCCACAAATACGCGACGGGCTCTCTTTGGAACTGAGAGCCCGTTCTTAATGTCAATCAAGCCGCAGGATGGCCGGAATAAAGCCCATCAATCAAATCTTTCCATCGAGACAGTATCTTTTCTCGACGAAGTTTCATTGTTGGCGTGAGAAGGCCGTTTTCAACGGTAAATGGCTCGTCCGCAACGGCAATGGACCGCGGAATGCCGTAAGAAGGAAAATCTTTGGCGGCGGCACGCACGCGTTTGACCAAATAGCGCAGCATGCTTCGATCGTGCAGCGTCTGCGGATCGTCTGCAGAGAGTTCCATTTCGGCACAGAGCGCTTTCCATAGGTCAGGCTGAAGAACCAGTACAGCACTAATGAAGGGGCGATTTTCGCCGCAGACGAATACCTGTTCGAAGAGCGGGTCTTCCTGAATAGCGAATTCGAGATCAACGGGGGCAATCTTTTCGCCAGTGCTCGTGACGATGATTTCCTTGATGCGTCCTTTGATACGCACGCGGCCGCCGTCAGACAGATCTGCCTGGTCACCCGTATGAAACCATCCGTCTTCTGTAAAGGCGTGCTTGGTTTCAGCTGGTTTGTTCCAGTATCCCTGCATGACCTGCGGGCCTTTCACTTGCAGTTCGTCGCGGTCACCGAGGCGAACCTGCGTTTGGGCAACAGGTTGCCCCACACAAGCGGGATGGTTCATTTCGGCACGCGTCAAGGAGACGATGGGACTTGTTTCCGTCAGTCCATAAACCTGACGGAGCGGCACCCCCATCGCACAGAAATAGCGAGCTACTGACTGATTCAGACTTGCTCCGCCGCAGAGAATCGCTTTCATGCGTCCGCCAAAAAGTCCGCGTACTTTGCGGCCGACATCTTCGTCTAGTACCGGAAGCACGGTTTCGTCGAGCGCTTCTCGGGCGGAAGGTTCAATGGGCAGACCGTTGTCACGGCAGAATCGCCTCCATCCAGCCTCGGCAGCCCACTGAGAGCGGTGCTGCTCGACTTCAGAACCCTTCGCGAGTTCAAGCTGCTGCTTTTGATAAAGACGTTCGAGCACGCGCGGAACAGTACACATGATGGTGGGCTGAACATCAGCCAAGTCGTTCTCAATGTGCTGAACTGATCGGGCAAATGCCATCGAGGCACCGTGAGCAAGGGCTGCGTAATGAGCGACGGTACGCTCAAAAGTGTGGGAAAACGGCAGAAATGAGAGATAGATGTCGGATTCTGTGATTTCGACTGCATCGGAAATCTGGGCCACATTGGCGACAAGATTTGCATGAGTCAGCATTACGCCCTTGGGACGGCCGGTGGTGCCGGAGGTGTAAATGAGCCCGGCAAGATCGTCAGGGCTGGGTTCCGGCGGAAGCGCTTCGCTCGGCGTGCCGTTGCCGCGCGCGAGCCACGTCTCAACACCGGAGATGCGAACGCCGTCGATTACCTCGTCGTCGAGTTCATTCAAAAGCACCACCTGTTCGAGCATCGGCAGTGTTTCGCCTGCTGCCGCATGCAGTGCGTTCCATCTTGCACGCGAGGAGGTCACAAGAATTCTTGCGCCGGAGTCATGAAGGATGTAGGCGGATGATCCCGGTGTGTCAACAGCATGGAGGGGGACAGGTATGAGTCCTGCCGCCAAAGCTGCCTGATCGAAGATGACAGCCTCAATGGAATTGGTGAGCAGCATCGCAGCACGGTCGCCCGGCTTCAGTCCCGACGCATAAAACGCATGCCGCCAACGCAGCACTTGTGCTTCAAAAGCTTTCCAGGTGAGTGAAATCCAACGATTGTCGGCATAGTCGAACTGTCGGAAGGCCTCTCGATCCGGCCACAGGGATACGGTTCGTCGACGAAGTGCGGGAATCGTGACACAGTCAAAAAGTCGAGCGAGGGTGGAGCGCGTCATTTGATGAAAAAATGAGGAACGCCTAAAGCGCGCAGACGCGGGCTGGAGGTTGGGTCCCCTGAAAGTTGGCGGCGAATTTTGTGCGGAGCAGTATGCGTTGCAAAGCGCTCAAAAATAGAAAGATGATTTAAGTGAAAACCCGATGAGCGTTGCTGACGATGCTAAATTGGCTGCGTTCTTCTTACGTTGAAAAAGAACGCAGCTGCAGACTTATTTCTTTTTAGGCGCAATACCTTCGTAAAGTGCGTCAATGTCAGAGGCATACCGGCGGGTGATGATGCTTCGCTTGAGTTTCAAGGTCGGCGTCAGCATGCCGTTTTCAATTGTCCAAGGTTCGCGGACAAGTTTGACGAGACGTGGAACACCGTAATTCGGGAAGTCAGCTGCAGCCTTTTTAATACGCTTGAGGGCTGCCTGCTGGGCTTCTCGCGAATCAAGCGACTTCGGGTCCTCTGGATCAAGCTTCAGTTCCGCGCAGAGACGCTGCCACTCGTCGGGATTAACGACGGCAACCAGTGCAATGCAGATGCGGTCATCACCTACCGCAAGTGTTTGAGCAAATAGCGGATCGGTTTCGACAGCGGCTTCCAGATCGGCGGGGGGTACTTTTTCGCCCGTGCTCGTCACAATGATTTCTTTAATGCGGCCGGTAATACGAATGCAGCCGTCTTGGTATATCTCGGCAACATCGCCTGTGGAGAGCCAGCCATCATCGGACAGAATGGCTCGTGTAGCTTCTTCTCGGTGCCAATAACCTTGCATAACAGAGGGACCCCGCACCAAAAGCTCGCCTCCATCCCCAAGCTTTACTTCAATGTTGTCAAGTTTGGGACCAACGGTTGAAGGGTGATTTTGTCCGACTTTATTGACAGCAATGATGGGGCTGGTTTCCGTCATGCCGTAGCCTTGGAAGATAGGAACGCCGAGCCCGAGGAATACCTTTGCAACGGCAGGGGTGAGAGCTGCGCCGCCAGAGATGTAGAGGTGAATGCGGTCGCCGAAAACAGAACGAAGCTGCTTGCCGATCTTTTTGTCAAGAAATCCCGCAACAAGCGGATCAAGCCAAGCGCGGCCGGAAGGTTCTATGGGCAGACCATTTTCTCGGCAGAAGCGACGCCAACCGACTTCGACTGCCCAGTTAAAAAGGTAGCGGACGTAAGCGGGCTTCTTGGCGAGGCCATCACGAAGCTTGCCATAGATCATGTCGTATACGCGTGGTACCGACATCAAGATGGTTGGACGAATGGATTTCAGATCGTCCGCCAAAGTTGCGATGGAGCGGTTGAAGGCCAGCGTCAGGCCGGTACCCACTGCGAGATAGTATGAAGCTGTGCGCTCGAATGTGTGTGAAAGCGGGAGAAACGACAAAAGCGTTTCATCGGCATAGGGCTGCAGACTCTGAAGCACACCCCGGAGATTGGAGAGCACGTTGCGGTGAGTAAGCATCACGCCTTTGGGATTACCCGTCGTGCCGGAGGTATAAACGAGTGCGGCAAGATCTGTCGAGCGCGGCCCCGGCGGGAGCGGCGCATCCGGCGTTTTGGCAAGCCACGTTTCTAAGCTCAGCATCGGAATGTCGGCATCGGGGTCATCAGCGAAATCATCGTCTGTGATGACAACAAGTTTCAGGTTGGGGAGCTCGGCAGCTTCACGCACCAAACGCCACTTGAGCTTCTTGTTGGTGACCAAAACTTCTGCGCCTGAGTCGTTGAGAATGTAGGCCGACGATTTTGGCGTATCGATAGCATGAAGCGGCACCGGCGTCAGGGCGTTGGCCAGGGCTGCCTGATCGAAGAGAACGGCTTCGATGCAGTTCGGCAGCAGCATTGCAACGCGAGTGCCTCGAGTGAGGCCAAGACCAGCAAAGGCGTGACGCCAACGCTGAACTTCATCGTAGCCCTGCCGAAACGTCCAGTCGCGCCACGATTTCTTCACCGGATCCCAAGATTTCCAACCGACTGCATCAGGACGCTTTTCTACCTGTAGCGCAAGCATTTCGGGAATGGTCGAGAGTACGTCGAGGTCGCGTATGCGTTCGAGGCCTGCTTCCTTCGGAGAGAGTTTTTCCATGGTCGTTGCGAAATAAGTAAACCAGCATGAGGGCCGCTTCCGACGCATTGAAAGCGCAGAAAGCCAATAGTGTCCTCATTGTATCGGTCGAGCCGTAAATTCAAATAAAGAGTCGTCAAAGAGTCGCGGATGGGAGCTTGTTCATCGGCTGAATGGATGATGGACGAGATAATTGAACGAATAAGAGGCGGTATACGTATATTTACTTAATAGCGCTTTCTTATCATGAGCAAAGAAGGTGGCATACCAAAGTGTTTGCGGTGATTAATTAATGAATAACACCTAAATTGCACCACAATGGTGCGTAGATAAAATATGCCTTAGGGGTTTGCATGTGAATTGTGAAAAGGGTAACTTTAATTCCGCAGCGAATAAAACAAATGCACATGCGTTGCTCCTCAAACGCTTACAAATGATGTGGTTGGTCCTGCATCATCTGATTGGCTGCAAAATTGAGAAAGGCTGACGACGGAAAGGGACGTCGTCAGCCTTTTTCGTATCGGTCTTCTTATGCGTGGGTCAGCATTCACACTATTGGCCTGGCTGGTGATTATTCTGAACAACGCCCGACAGCTGTTCGATTTTCTAGGTACTGCACAGCATAGCGCCCTGAGAGCACGCCTTCATCGAGGTCATGCAGGACATGGATGAGGAGATATGAGTTTCATATCTTGATGAAGTTCTTCTTTTGCACTAGGCAGCCGCTGTTGTCAGCGGAGGCTGAAAGAGCGCAATAAAGCCGAATGTGGCCGGATGTGAAGGGCAGTTTTCTGAATATCTTTGATTGGACAACTTGTCTACAAGCGAAGGCATGACAATGTGCGGATGTACAGGCAGTGTCAAGGAATGAATGTTAGTTGATATGAATCAAAATGTTATATTTTGCAACGCACCGTTTTGGTGCGATTTGATGGAGAGGGATGCCTGAGGTCATGATCGTATTTCTGCGTAGGTTTAGAAATGCGACCTTCGCTGGAAAATTATATGCAAATGAGAATTAAATGCATCTAAGTTTGCGGTCTATTTTTGTAAACAACATCTTGTGTAAAACGTGACCGCATTGCATGGTTTGGACTCTGTATGTGTCCAAAAAATCCATACCACTTCACACTTCAGAAAAAAAAGCCCGCGGTGCTTTGGCATCGCGGGCTGGAACAACAATCGGACGCGGCATGCTTGCATTAGTAATGACGACCCGCTAAGCGGACGGACATTCCAATACAGCCCCTCGGAAGCGCCCGATGTCGACGCACGCCTTGCCGACTCAAGTGAGTCGGAAGGAGGAATTGATCCAATAAGAATTCTAGGCACTTTCAACTAGTGCACCATAAGGATAATCCCTGCTGAAAACGTATTCAGTGCAAAGTATGGAGCTGTTCAATTGTTCATTGAGCTTAGTGAAAACGACGATCGGTAAGGTATTTTGCGTTTTCTTGTTTTCGGCGTGATTCACTGAGGAGTAGAGAGAGACATTCGGGTTAACGATTGATTATCGAATTCCGTAGCAAAGAAAGATCCAAATGCCGTGGTGTGCAAGGAGTTTAGAAGGATTCAGGAGGTGATTTTTGAGCACGACGCGCCTGTCAAGACCTCTTTAGGTGGAGGCGGAGGTCAAACTGACCTGTTATAGTTGAAGGCAATTTAAAAAAAATCAAATACAACATATGGTTGTAAAAATTTAACTTTATAACTATAGATTGTATTTATTGTTGAATAAGATTGTTTTGGGGATGTGCGTAATGACTGAATCTCTCCCTCTGCATCTCATCAAGCGTGATGGAGCCGTGCGGGACTTTGATGCGGAAAAAATTGTGCAGGCAGTAGTCAAAGCGGGGCTGGCCACGCAGGAATTCGATGCTGCACGAGCGCGTGAGATTGTTCAGACATATGTGTTGCCTCGTCTCATGAAGCACGATGCTGCACGCACTCCCACGATCGAATGGGTACAAGATGCTGTTGAGCACGGACTCTACGAAGCGGGGTGTTTCCCAACGCTGCGTGCTTATATCGTCTATCGCGAATCACGGGCGAAGGCTCGTGATGCGAAGAAGAGCTGGGTCAATGTTGAAAGCTCAATCAACGAATATTTGGATCGACAGGATTGGCGCGTTCATGCCAATGCCAATCAGGGCTACTCACTGGGCGGTCTCATACTGAATGTTGCCGGCAAAGTTGTAGCCAACTATTGGCTCAATTTTGTCTATCCGCCGGAAGTGGGACGTGCGCATCGAGAGGCCGATATTCACGTACACGATCTTGATATGCTCTCGGGCTACTGTGCCGGTTGGTCGCTTAGGACGCTTCTTCAGGAAGGTCTGAACGGCGTGGCGGGCAAGATTGAAGCTGATCCTCCGAAGCATCTCTCTTCTGCAACGGGACAGATCGTCAATTTTTTGGGGACCATGCAGAATGAATGGGCTGGTGCGCAGGCATTCTCGTCATTTGACACTTACCTTGCGCCGTACATCCGCAAAGACAATCTGCCCTATCGTGAAGTTCTGCAGAGCATTCAGGAACTGATCTACAACCTGAACGTTCCTTCACGGTGGGGGACGCAAACTCCATTTACAAATCTGACCTTTGATTGGACCTGCCCGGAAGATCTCCGTCAACAGCACCCGGTGATCGGCGGAGAGACCATGCCCTTTACATACGGCGAGCTTCAGCCGGAAATGGACATGATTAACCGTGCCTACATTGAAGTCATGATGAAGGGAGATGCCAAAGGGCGCGTTTTTACGTTCCCAATCCCCACTTACAACATCACGCCGGATTTTGATTGGGAAAGCGAAAACTCGCTTCAGCTCTTTGATATGACGGCTCGATATGGGCTTCCTTATTTCCAGAATTTCATTAATTCGGAATTAAAGCCCAATATGATCCGGTCGATGTGCTGCCGGCTCCAGTTAGACCTTCGTGAACTGCTCAAGCGCGGCAATGGTCTTTTTGGTTCCGCGGAACAGACAGGGTCTGTGGGTGTGGTAACGATCAACTGCGCACGGTTGGGCTACCTCTTTAAGCACGATAAAGAGCATCTCTACGAGCGCCTCAGCTATCTGCTTGAGCTAGCCAAAACAAGTCTTGAGATTAAGCGAAAAGAAATTCAGCGTCATATTGACGGCGGTCTTTTCCCATACACCAAGCGCTATCTGGGAACGCTGCGCAATCACTTCTCGACCATTGGCGTCAACGGTATCAATGAGATGATCCGTAATTTCACGGACGATAAGGAAGACATTACGACAGAAGCGGGACACGCTTTTGCGCTTGAGTTTCTCGACTATGTGCGAGCCAAGCTTGTGAGTTTTCAGGAAGAAACGGATCATATGTACAACCTGGAGGCAACGCCAGCCGAAGGCACGACGTACCGTTTTGCCAAGGAAGACAAGAAGCGCTTCCCGCAGATCCTTCAAGCAGGGACACCCTCGAATCCTTATTACACCAACAGTTCTCAGCTTCCCGTGAACTTCACGGACGATCCGTTTGAGGCGTTGGAACGTCAGGACGATCTGCAGCGTAAATATACGGGCGGTACGGTTCTCCACCTTTATATGAATGAGGCGGTGTCGAGTCCGCAAGCCTGCCGTGAACTTGTGCGCCGCACACTCACAAATTTCCGACTGCCCTACATTACAGTGACGCCGACCTTCTCGATTTGTCCGAAGCACGGTTACCTCTCTGGGCGACATGACTTCTGCCCGAAGTGTGATGCTGAATTGATTGCCAAGAAGCGCAGCGAATATCAAAAGGCAGAAAAAGAACGGGCGGCAGCCAGCTGACAACATCTGGTGTAATCGTTGTTGCTTCAATACTATTAATTGTTGCTATTTAAAAAAATGAATGCTTGCGGGAAGAGGATCTTGCTATAGTTCTTTTTCCTGCTTTAAGCAGATATCACAAGTGAGGGAATGCTCATGACTGAAGCTAAAAATACGATCGAACTCAAAGATTCCGAGCGTCAGCCCTGCGAAGTGTGGACGCGGGTGATGGGTTACCACCGTCCCGTGCAGAGCTTCAATATTGGCAAAAAGGGGGAGTTTGAAGAGCGCGTCTGTTTCACGGAAGGTGCGGCGACCCACCACGGAGAAATTCATCGTCCTTGCTGCGGCAAGTAAAAACATCAATAGGGCACAATTGAATTAACCGTGATGGCGGAGCTTTATTCTTCAGCGCCTCAGTCAAGGCCTGTCGTCGAGATTTTTCCGCAAGATTCCGATACAGGTCATACCTCGGCCGAGGCGCTCCGTATTGCAGCCATCACGCCTTTTACCACGATTGACTATCCTGGCAAGTTGTCAGCGGTAGCTTTCGTTCAAGGCTGCCCGTGGCGCTGTATTTATTGCCAGAATCCTTGGATGCAGCCCAAGGATTTTGATCCGTCGCTTTCACATGAGTCATGGCACAGGCTTGAAGAACTGCTGAAGCGGCGCAGGGGACTTTTGGACGCAGTGGTTTTTTCGGGCGGGGAACCGACCGTTGATTCGGCGCTGCCGGACGCTGTTGCTCGTGTTAAAGCAATGGGTTTTAAAGTGGGACTGCATACCGGCGGCATTATCCCCGCGCGTCTCGCACGTGTACTGCCAATGCTGGATTGGGTAGGTATTGATGTTAAAGCCCCGCCCACGGATGCAGCGCTCTACGAACGAGTAACGGGGCGTACTCATGCGGCTCTGCACTTTCTTGAAGCTTTTCGAATGCTTCAAAAGGCCGGGATTCCATTTGAATGTCGAACCACCGCTCACCCTGACTATCTTCCCAATACGAAACTTTTAGAGCTTGCTGTCTGGCTTAAGTCTGAACGGGTTGATACTTTCGCCTTACAGATCTATCGTCGGCCAAGAGGGATCTTTGCAACATTGCCAGCTGTTGGAAGTGACTATCCGAATGAATTGGTTGTTTCAGCGCTTAAAGGGGCTGTGAAAACATTCATTGAACGCCGTTGACGTGAATGCGCCAAGACGGCTCATGACGCGTTGAGCGGCAAAAAAACGGCAGAACTCAAATCTGAGTCTGCCGCTCGGATCATCCAACTTCAAGCCGCTGATGTGGGCGGCTTATGAAAGGCTGGATTACTTGGTCTCGTTGATGAGCTCCTTGAAGGAAGTGCCAGGTACGAATTTCGGCTTCTTCGTGCCGGGAATGCGGATCGATTCGCCCGTGGAGGGATTGCGGCCGGTGCGCGGCGCACAGTCGACGGCCTTGAAGGTGCCGAAGCCGATCAGCGTTACGGATTCACCGCAGCGCACGGCCGAAATGATTTCTTCGAGGGCGCTCACGATAATGCGGTCAACCTCGGCTTTCGAGGCCGTATTGCGGGCGGCGACGCGGTCTACGAGTTCAAGACGGTTCATAAGAATCCTTGTGTAAAAGCGATGTTTTTGTATTGTTCCGCCTAACAGGTCTCGGGGTGGCTTCAGGCAGCATGAAGAATGTGGTATGCGAAGGAGTCAACCCTACACGCTATAAACATGTCGGGTGGGGCGCCTCTGGGGCTCCGCGCTGACCGGCAGAGCTTCGCATATGTCTACTGTATCACTCGCGCGCGGCGTTTGAGAACTTTCAGAAGAGGAATCAACCGCATCTGCTGCAGACAGAGATCGATATGATCGGCTGTTTGGCCGTGATTGTGCTCTGTTGAACGTTCAAAAGTATGTTTTTTTGTGCATCAGGAAACACACAATACCCACTAATTGGTATGATATAAACCCTTATGTTTAGGATGGCTGTCCGAACGATTTTGTTTAGTAACAAGCAAACAAAATTCTTTTACAAGAAAAACAAAGAATCCCCTTCTAAGGGTTGATACGGAGTGCGACAATATCCATGTCGCAAGTGATTGCGGCAAATGTTTCGGGTAACCGAGACATCTCCTTTGGTGGTATTTCGAGTCATTGCATCTGCATCGAGCGGACAACAGCGCATATGCTGACGTCCCATTGCGGGGCATTCGGCTGAAGGAGGCCTCCCTTGAGTTTTTCTCTGAGTGAGCCTTCAGCCGAATACCTCGGTCGAAAGAGGCAATGACTCTTTTTTTGTCTAAATTTTTTGCCGAGAAGAGCCTTGGGAGCGCAGTTCTAGCGTTCGGAGCGAGGTATCAGCTTCTCGAGAAAAGTCTTCGAATCCTTGATGCGCAAAAGCGAGCGCTGCACTCGCTTCTCCTGAAGAGGCAGCTGTCTTTCAAGAATTTTTGCTGTGGCAGCAGCATTTTCGTTGCCCATTTTGGCTGCACGCATAAACAGCGCCCAAGCGCGAGCCGGCGAGTAGGCGAGACCGTTTCCCGTCATGAGAAAACCAGCCAGCATTGCCGCGGCTTTGGCGGAACCGCCTTCTGCAGCGCGGCAGAGCCAACGAACAGCCTCGCGCTGATCGACTTTGCCGCCGATACCAGACCAGTTCGCTACTCCAATGCGGAACTGAGCATCCACAATGCCGGAGAAAGCTGCTTCTCGCATCCATTTGCGGGCCGCTGCTGGATCGCGTTCACTCACCTCTCGGCGCCGAAGCAGCTCAGCGAGCTCATACTGAGCTTCCGGGATACCTGCTTTGGCGGCCTCAGTGAAATATTTTTCCGCTTGCCGATGGTCCGTATTGAATATTGCTTGGTGCGTATTCTGCGGGGATAGGGCAGTGCTTTCGTTGAGAGTCTGTTTGTTTTCGGAATGGACGGATGGGCTCTCACCGTCGCGCAGGATGCGGGCTGCTTCCAGAGCACTTTGCTCATCGCCCTGAGCAGCAGCCAAACGCAGCCAGTAAAGTGCTTTCGCTGTATTAACGCAGGTTCCGATACCGTCGAGCAGAGCGTGTGCAAGATCGGCTTGAGCGGCTTTAGAGCCTCGATAAGCTGCGGATTCAAGGAGCTCTACGCCTTTAGTGAGGTCTTGGGACAGGCCTTGACCGCGCAGGTGAAGCAATGCCAGCAGATGCAGTCCGGTTGCCGAGCCCGCAGCCGCAGCATGACGCAGAAGGATCAATGCGCGGCGATTCTTGCGGGCGTTGGGTGCTTCGGTCAGCAGGCGGCGAGCCAATTCAGCCTGACTTTCCGGATCTCCGGCGCGTGCTCGCGCTTCCATCTCGTTGAGGCGTCGAATAGCTTCTTCGCCGGAAAGCGGCCGCGGTCGAGCCACGCCGCCAAGAAGATCCAGCACCGGTTCGGTGAAAGCTTGTGGCTGCGGGATGGGGAACCGTTCGTCCGGTTGCTTTGGCATCAGGTGTTAAGAGTGAGACTGGTTCGTCGTATCCGCTGCCGGCGCATGGGTTGCCGCAGGCGACGTTGTGTCTTGGTGCTCCGGCGCTGTTGTTGCATTCTTGTCGTCCGGAGCCGGAAGCGGTTCGATAACAGGTTTGTCAGAACCCTCTGGGATACGGATGACGACACCATTTTCGGGGGCCGATTGGTTGAGGGGTTCTATACCGGCCAAAGACAGCCCCAAGGCCATGGTGAAGCTGATAAGACCGTAGAAGAGCCACCCTGCGGCGCCGAGAATCATCGGGCGTCCGATCGGTAGACTGTCATAGTTCTTCCCATAGGTTTGGTTGACAAAGGCCAGTTGGCGCCAACCGTTTGTGAGCATCCACGAGCCCCAGAGCACGATTAGGAAATAAGGGCCAAGCCAATTGGCAATCTCTTCATTGCGAAAGAGTGCCTGCAGAACCAAATAGACAACAATGAGCCAAACAGTGGAGCGAACCCAGACGCGGCTTGCTCTGGCATTCTCAGGAATACCCATCTCTTCCCAATTGCGTGCTTGCAAAAGTGCCCCAAAAATCGGAGTGAAGAGCAGAGCGCAGGCGCAGACAAGCTTGGGGTTGTATAGCTTCGGGCGGGAGGGAGACATGACGTGAAAACTATTGAAAGTGTGCCGCACATCAAACAAGTCAGCGTGCAGCTTTGTGACGGGAGGATTCTAGCCGACGAGTATCTCTCGATCGATTCCCCACCCTCAGACGGATGAAGCAAATAGTGAACAAACAGAAGCTGGGGGGACTGCTTCCAAAGCGTTTGACCAACAGCATTGGACGACAATGGTGAGGAAAAACGAGAGTTTTTCATACGGCCTATTGAGACGACAGCTGCACTGTGTTTGCGCTAATCTCAGAAGATCTAAATTCGAGAGGAAGTAGATGTCGATTATTCGTCGCGCCTTTGCCGTTGGTTTTTGCGCCAGTATCTTCCTGCTCGGCGGCTGCACCACTAATGTTCAGCAGCCGGCTGACTTGTCGGCCCGTTCGCATGATCCACGAGGATTGATTTCAGGTCTGCCTGCTGCCGGTGAAGCCGTATGTCTGACGGCTGCTTCAGATCACTCACCAACGATTGACATTGCAGTGCGTCAGGCGCTGCGCGATCGTGGATACAAAGCTGTGATGTTGTCGGCTCAGGAAAGTCCGCGGCCAAAACAGTGCCGCTTTTTAGTTGCTGTTTCGGGACGTGGCGCAATGCTGCCGGGAGATCCGCCGTCCATGGTGGCGCTTGACTATCGTGACCTCTATACGGGAGAGACGCAGCGTGCGGTTTGGAAACTCGATCGGGCTGCTACAGCTTGGAGACGAGCTTCTGCAGATTCAAACGGAGTGCCTTACCGAACGGATGTGCAGAATCTGCTTGTGACCCCTGCTGTTGGCGACTTTGAATTGATTTTGCGTGATCTCGTCGATCAGCTGTTCCCTGCGGTTCGATGATTTATTTGGGATTGCTGGGCCAGGCACCGGTGAAATCTGAATTTTGGAACGCCCCTTCTCCAAGAATCAGAAGGGCGATTAGGAAAACCTTTGTGCTTGAATACATAAACACTATGGCAGTTGATAGGACTGCAGCGCTAGTATTCATAATGAGGTACTTTAGGCCTTGAGCAGCTCAAAAACGGTTGGCTGGGACAGTCCTCTCAGGGAAACCTTGTTCAAACGTTTCAGGCCTCTCAATCCGGTTCTATGTGCAGTTTGCTATACGGCGGTATGTGGGCATTTTCTCTTTTGCGCGCTTCTGATGCGCAAAGTGCCTATGCAGACCAGACGGCAATGGAACTGGCAACTCATCCTCATTCGAGGCTCTCATGGAAGAAAAGAAAGAAAGCGTGAACGTTTCGCCCGACCCCAGCGAACAACGCGCTCCCCTCAGCCCCTCTGCAGATGAGGCACAAGCTGCCTCAGCAGGATCTGCGCCTATGGATCCGGCCAAGTGTGGCGCGCACGAGATTCACTGCATCGAGCAAGAAGCTGAACTCGCTGAAGCTCGTGTGCGGGAACGCGTGCGTACGGAAGCTGCAGAAGCTGAAAGGGCGTTGGACAACGCTGCTCATTGCGCTTCAGCGGAACAGAAAAGTGTATTGTCTGAGGAGCAGCCAGATAAAGCCCAAAACACTCGGCTGAGCTCAGCAAAGTCGCCGGCACCGAGTGATGAGCAAGCGGTATTAGAAGCACAGAATTCCGCCAACTGGAAGATGACGCTCGTCATTCTCACCACGGCATCGGTTCTAATGAGTTTGAGCTATACGATGCTCATTCCGTTTCTGCCGATGTACCTGCTCGAAGAACTTCATGTTGCGCAGGAAGACGTCAATCTTTGGTCTGGTCTGGTTTTTTCGGTTTCATTCCTGATTTCCGGGGTGATGGCGCCAATCTGGGGGGCGCTTGCCGATAAGCGTTCAAAGAAAATGATGGCTGTTCGTGCGGCAGCGCTGCTCGCTATCAGCTATGGGCTTGGCGGCATTGTGCAAAACGAGTGGCAGCTTTTGGCCATGCGTGCATTTCAGGGGTTTGCCGCAGGGCTTTGGCCCGCTTGTCTGGCGATTTTGTCTTCGAGCGTACCTAAAACAAAATTAGGCTTTGCGTTGGGGACCATGCAGGGCGGTCTGACGGCCGGCGGTGTGATCGGCCCATTGGTCGGCGGCATTCTTGCCGAGGCATTCGGCATGCGTGCGACATTTTTCCTCGGTGCGGCTGCGCTGCTGACGATTACCGTACTCATTATTTTTAAGATCAAGGAACCCCAAAAACGACGTCAGCCGCAAAGCGGGACGAATTCACCGCGGCAGAAGACCAATCTTCTTCGTATTCCGGTTGTGCAGCGAATGCTCATTACTGCCGGCGTAGTACAGATGACGATTCTTTTTCAGCAGCCGATCATGCCGCTTTATGTGGCTGAGCTCCAGGGGAGCATGGATCGCATCGTGCTCGTAACCGGCATTCTTTTTTCGGCGGTGGGTCTCTCTGGCGTCTTTGCGTCTCCGGTTTGGGGGATTGCGGGACAAAAATGGGGGTACCGACCGGTGCTTTATTCCGCACTCCTTGGCACGACGATATTCGGCGTGATCCAGGCCATTCCGAATGATCTCTGGCAGTTTGGCTTCTGGCGCTTCATCGGCGGTCTGGCCTTTGCAGGTATTTTCCCCGCTATCAACGCAGTGCTGACAAATTCAACGGAACCCGAGGATCGCGGCCGAATTTTTGGTCTTTCGTATGCTGCCCAGCAAATCGGCAGCGTCATAGGGCCGATTGCCGGCGGTGCACTCGGCATGTGGCTCGGACTCAAATTCGTCATTTTCTTCTCGGGCATCTTGCTCTTGCCGATGCTGATCTGGCTCTATCTCAAACGCCCGAAAGTTGAGGCAAGCACGGCTGGGAATGCGAAGTCGCTTTGAGCTGTGCGCACAAAAAAGTCCTTTGATTCTCACGAGGGAGATGCAAAAACGCTCTTTACGGCTGCATAGAGCTTTTTTTAAAATTGCGGCTTTCGCTAATAAGAAGATTGCCTTATCAAAACTTTAAACGGATTTGATGGACGGCCCCTCCTTTTGCGGGCGCAGCGTTGAAATGCGGCGCCTGCAGGAGGCAAAGAATGAGACGCAACTGCTGTGGAACTCTTTGTTTATACCCTCTTAGGACTCTTGGCGGCGCTTGCCTGCTGTGACCTTTTCGTCGGCGTTTCCAATGACGCTTCGAATTTCCTTAATTCTGCCGTTGGTTCCAGAACGGCTCCGTTCTGGGTCATTCTCGCCGTGGCAAGTGTCGGCGTGATTTTAGGGGCAACCTTCAGCTCCGGGATGATGGAGATAGCCAAGACGGGCGTGTTTGTTCCGGAAATGCTGTCCTTCAAGGAAGTGATGGTGATTTTTTGTGCAGTAATGGTGACGGACGTCCTGCTGCTCAATACTTTCAACTCTCTAGGGCTGCCCACCTCTACTACCGTTTCCATCGTTTTTGAACTCCTCGGCGGCACCATTGCGGTGGCCTGCTGGAAGATTTGGGCAAACGGTTATCCGCTCACTGACCTTGGCCTATACGTCAATTCGGGCAAGGCGCTGGCAATGATTATGGGCATTCTGGCATCCGTAGTCATTGCATTTTTTACGGGGCTTATCCTGCAGTACTTCCTTCGACTGCTGTTTACTTTCAGCTACGAGAAAATTTACCGGTGGCTGGGCGGCACGTTGGGCGGCATTGCACTTACCTCCATTCTCTACTTCCTGGTGGTGAAGGGCGCACGCGGCGCAAGCTTCATGCATCCGGAATGGATTGAGTGGATTGAAACGCACACGAGCATCATTCTGATCTCTTCATTTGCGTTTTTTACGGTTATTTTTCAGGCTCTGATTCTCTTCTTTCGAATGAACATCTTTCCCGTGATCATCCTCGCGGGAACATTTGCACTGGCCTTTGCTTTTGCCGGCAACGACTTGGTGAATTTTGTGGGTGTTCCGGTAGCGGCCATGGACAGCGTGATGCTCTGGAAGGCCCAACCCGGCATGGATCCCGGCATGATGATGGGCGGACTGCGCGATGTGAAAGTCACGCCTACAGTCATTCTCGGTGCTTCCGGCCTCATTATGTGCTTAACGCTTTGGTTCTCTAAGAAGGCTCACCGTGTTATTCAGACGGCGGTGAATCTCTCGTCAGCCACTCGCGGCGGCAAGGAGCAGTTTGGTTCGTCGCTCCCGGCGCGCTTGATCGTTCGCAGTGCCATTCAGATGAATGAAGTTATTCATCAGATGCTGCCGAAGTCTGTTTTCAGTGCTATAGACTCACGCTTTGTGAAGCGTAAACTTCCGCCTGGAGAAGTTGAACCTCCATTTGATGAACTGCGGGCGAGCGTGAATCTTGTTTTAGCCGCCATTCTGATTTCAACAGCTACGAGCATGAAGCTCCCGCTCTCGACCACTTACGTTACGTTTATGGTCGCAATGGGATCTTCTTTGGCTGATCGTGCTTGGGATCGTGAAAGTGCGGTCTACCGTATTTCGGGTGTGCTGACCGTCATTTCCGGATGGTTCATGACGGCTTTCTCTGCGGCTACGGCCTGCGGTTTCGTCGCTACTTTGATGTGCTGGCTCGGCAGCCCGATGATGATCCTCGGCATGATCACTGCTTTTGCGATCATTGTGCGCACCAATTTATTGAGCAAGCAGCCTGAGGCGGTAGTGGAGGAAGCCAAGCATGTCTATAAAGGCGATCAGAATTCGATACGTGAATTGCTGACAACTTCGGTTAACCACAATCTGGACCTGACACTCACGCTTTATTCCGAAGGTCTTGAAGCCTTCCTGCGGGAGGACTATGAGCGTTTGGGTGAACTGAAAAATCAAGCCGTAACGCTTTACGACGAAATCATGCTTCGGCGCGGCGATTATTACAGTATGGCTTTGCAGGGGGGCGGCGCTAAACGCGACTATGACGCGCGAAACTTCTATTACCGCGCCTTTACAAGCATGAAGGAAGTGGGGCATGCATTAAGAGATCAGCTGGGCGTGGCGGAAAATTATGTTGCCAACAGCCATTCTCCTTTCCGCGGGCAGATGCGTGAGAACACCATTCTTTTGGCAAAGGATCTGCAGCTTGTGCGTGACAACTTTACCCCGCAAGCCTGCACACGCATTCTGGGTATGCTTGACGAAGCTCAGCAGAGCTTCCTCGTGCAAATCGGCACGGAACAGATCTCACTTCGTAAGAGCGAGCTTTATTTGGGCTATCTGCTTTTTGCCCGTGAAGTGCTTAACCGCTACATGATGGTGAAGCTTCTGCAGACGGAGCTGGAAGCTGCTGCGGCGAAGACTGCTGCAGTAGAGGCGGCAAATGCCAAACTGGCCGATCGAGCGCTCGAAGAAGGCCGCAAGTAGCAGTCAGCAAAGTCTCCTTCTTGATGCGCCTCAAGCGGTCTGGGTGGTCCTTGAGGCGCTTTGCATTGGGGAACTGGGTACAGCTTCTTAAAATCCCTCAAGCACATTCGTCCAATGGCAAATGCCGCGGACATCTTTATTTCTTCCTTCCATTTCAATCATGATGCCTCAGGCAACTCAGACGATTCCCCGCCGTCCTTTGATCGGAGTGACGGGCGGTCTCAATGAAAAGGGCTTCCTCAATATCCGCAATGGTTATATGCAGTCCGTTGTTCGTGCGGGCGGCATCCCTGTGCTGTTGCCTCTTGATGCACCTGAAGAAATTCTTCGTGATGCATTCGAGCGCATGGACGGGGTTTTGATTTCAGGCGGGGCAGATATCGATCCTGCGCTCTACGGTGAGGAAACGCTGCCGGAATGCGGAGCGCTAGACCCGGCTCGGGATCGTCAGGAAATGCTGATGGCTAAATGGTCGCGCAGTGCTGGCAAGCCGGCATTAGGCATCTGCCGAGGCTGTCAGGTGATGAATGTGGCTGCGGGCGGCACGCTCGTGCAAGATATTGCATCGACCTATCATATTTCGAAGGATGTTCATTCTCAGCCTGAAGACTATGCCGTTACGACTCATTGGGTGGATTTGGTCCCCGGGACACTCGCCGCTGACGTCATGGGCTGTGAGGAGGTTCGCGTCAACAGCCGCCACCATCAGTGCGTGAAGGATCTCGCTCCCGGCATGGTACTGGACGGCAGAAGCCGCGACGACGGCATTATTGAAAGTTTCCACGATCCTAAACATCCTTTTTACCTCGCAGTGCAGTGGCATCCGGAAATGCTTTCGGCAGATCGTCCAGAGGCCTTGGCGCTCTTTGAAGCGCTTGTGCGCAAATCTCAGGAGATACGGGATCAGCAATCTGCATAACAGATGAAGATCTGTTTGAAGGTCTATGAAAAACGGCGCATTTCTCTCGCGAGAATGCGCCGTCTGCATTTAGGCGCTATTGCTTAGGGATTAAGGGTTAGAAGTCAAATTTAGGATCAGAACATTCTTGAATATTCCTGTGATGCAGCTATCCCGCCTCTTTTTTTGTCGACATTTGAGTTTCAAAATGCAAGACAAGCAGAGCATCTCATCTTGTTTGTGAGCGGGGACCCGCTCATTCCCGCCGACAAGCGCCGGATGCTCGATGAGGAGAATATTGCAATGACAATGGCGTACAACTTCATGTCGGCCTTCGTGGCCTGTTTGGTCATCATCCTATTGGGTGAATGGCTCGCAAAACTGACCAAGGGCTGGATTCCTTCAGTCTTTATTTCGGCAGTCATTATTCTGTGCTGCTTCTGGACGTTTCTTCCGAAGACCGTCGTTGCAGACTCGAAGCTGCTGCCCGTTGGCAGTTCTGTCGCCATCTTTTTGCTGATCGCCCATATGGGGACGCTCTTTAGCCTCAAGCGTTTGCTTGAGCAGTGGAAAACCGTCGTGATCTGTCTGGCCGGTTTGGCCGGTATGTGCGGTCTTGCTTGGGTGGTTTGTCCGCTCTTCATGGATAAAGCGCTGGTGATCACCGGTTTGCCCCCGCTCGCCGGCGGCATCGTTGCGACGACCATTATGCAAAAGGCGGCTAATGATCTTGGGCTCACGTCAGCAGCCGTATTTGCCATTTCCATGTACTGTATTCAGGGCTTTGCCGGCTACCCGCTTACGGCAGTCTGTCTCAAACGCGAAGCTCAGCGCTTGCTGAAGGACTATCGAGAAGGCCGAGTTGAAGGGACCAGCAAGGACGCCACTAAGATTGTGGCTGAATCTATTGCGCTGCCCGACGGCGGCACACGCGCAGGCTTGCTCGCTACTCCAGCCTCCTGGAATACGCCGTTTTTCATCCTCTTGAAGCTCGCGATTGTCGGTTGGATCGCCTTCGTGCTTGGCATGCTCACGCCGGTCAACGGGGCCATCTGGGCATTGGTGATGGGCGTCGTCTTCTGCCGCCTCGGTTTTCTTGAACCGGATGTGCTCTCCCATACGGGGTCGAAGGACTTCCTTTTCCTCGCTTTGATCATGTTCGTGTACTCCGGCTTGGCCGACTGCACGCCGTCCATGCTCTTTGACTTGATTGGACCGATGCTTACGCTGATCGTCGTAGGTCTGATTGGTATGGGCATCGTGGCCGCAATTGTCGGCCGCATTCTGCGCATCTCGCCCTACCTTGGCTTTGCCAACTGCCTGACGGCTCTCTACGGATTCCCGTTCGATGCCATCATGACTGAAAAGATCTGCAACGATGAAGGGGCGACCAAGGATGAAGTGGACTATCTGATGAGCCGGCTCTTCCCGTCGATGATTGTGGGCGGTTTCATCACGGTGACGATCACCTCTGTGCTGCTCGCCGGTTTCTTTGTGAAGCTGCTTTAACCCATCTGCCATCTTTGCCGTGCGCTCTGCGGCATATAGTGGAATCCATTATTTTTGAGCGAAGGCGCAGCCCCGGGCGTTCAGGGACCCCGCGGAAAGCGCCTTCCTTCGTTTCGGGACCGTTGAAATGACACTTCAGGACCTTATTGCTAAATACTCTGACTATCAGGTCGAAATGCGCCGCTACTTCCATCAGCATCCGGAAGAAAGCGCCAAGGAATTCAAAACGGCGGAGCGCATCCGCGCAGAACTCGACAAGCTGGGTGTGCAATGGCGCCCCTGCGGTATGGGCACAGGGACGCTCGCACGCATTTCCGGGAAGCAGCCGGGCCGCACGATTCTCCTGCGAGGCGATATTGACGCTTTGTCGGTGAAGGAGGAAACCGGATTGCCTTATGCCAGCACGAATCCTGGTGTGATGCATGCGTGCGGTCATGACTGCCACATCTCGATGCTGCTCACTGCCGTGCACATGATTCATGACATTCAGGATCAGCTCAAGGGCACAGTGGTGTTCGCTTTCCAGCCAGCAGAAGAAATTGGCCGCGGTGCGCAGTCAATGATTGCAGAGGGTGCGCTCGAAGGTGTGGATGCTTGCTTCGGCATGCATGTCTGGTCAGATGTAGCCGCCGGCAAGGTTGCGATGCGCAAGGGAGCAATGATGGCTTCCGGCGACCGCTTCAAGGTCAAGGTTATCGGCAAGTCTGGCCACGGCGCACAGCCGCAGCGTGCGGTTGATGCCGTAGTGATGGGCGCGGCCATTGTGCAGAACCTCCAGAGCCTCGTTTCCCGTGAACTCGACCCGATCGACACAGCCGTTGTGACGGTGGGCAAATTCACCGGCGGCACGCGCTTCAATGTCATTGCAGGCACGGCAGAACTTGAAGGCACGACGCGTGCTTTTAATCCCGAGGTGCGCAACAGTTTCGCTGAACGTATTACACGCATTGCCAAGTCGACGGCTGAAGCCATGCGCGGCACTGCAGAAGTGGAATACGAATACCTCGTGCCGGTCACCATCAATGATCCGAAGATGATTGATGTAGCGGCCGGGGCTGCCAAGAAGATTTTCGGCGAGGACGGTGTGCTTGAAGCTCCTCAGATGATGGGCGGTGAAGACTTTTCCTATTATCAGGAAAAGATTCCAGGCGCTATGGTGCTCCTTGGCGTACGTAATGAAGCGTTGGGCGCTGTTTGGCCCCAGCATCACGGCTGCTACCGTGTGGACGAATCAGTGCTGGTCAAGGGTGCAGCGCTTCATGTTCAGACCGCGCTGGACTTCCTCGGCGTTGAACTGCATTGATGCTGTTGGCTGCTACTTAAAGCTGCCGCCATAAAACCTTGTTGCTGCCGCTCTTCAGATGGGTCTGGAGAGCGGCAGTTTTTTGGAGGAGCTGGTGCCTGGCATTTATGAGATCAGCGGCAGGCAAAAGTGAGTGATCACTTTACTTTCTAAGGCAGAAAATCACTCTTAGACAATGCAAAGACTGATAAAGATGGTGTTCGCTTGGGAAGATTGCCGAGCTCTCGAGCGATGGAAGAACGCTTGAATCGTCATAATCCATTTTGACGTTGAAGACTAGGCTGCCGCGGGCGGCGAACCAATACGATGTGCTTAAGGAGAAGCTGGCCATGCACGATTTGAACTGGGCGCAGACGGACTTTACGGAGCAGTCCCAAGCTTTTGCCGAAAAGATCTTTGCGGATGTTCGTTTGCTTTCACAGTCGCCGGCACCGCTCACAGGCGTCACGCGAACCTCCTATTCGCCCGAAGAAGGACGGGTGCTCAAGTATTTAAGCGATGTGTGCTGCGGACTTGGGCTTCAAGTTGAGACAGATCCTGCCGGCAATGTTTGGGGAACCCTGCGCGGCTCAGACCCGGAATTGCCTGCGGTGGTGTCCGGCAGTCATTGTGACAGCGTACCCGACGGCGGAAACTATGACGGCTTGGCCGGGATTGTGGCGGCGCTCTGCACTGCACGGTGGATGCAGTATCTGGGTTTTTCACCCAAGCGGGACTTTCGCGTTGTCATCATGCGCGGAGAAGAGGAAGGTCTCCTCGGTTCACTCGGTATGTTGGGACAACTCACTGAAGACGATCTCAGCCGCCGTATGCGGTCTGGTTCAGCCGGTCCAACGCTGAGGGAATTGCTGACGGGTATCGGTGTGGATCCGGCAGCAGTCAGTTCCGGCAAACATTGCGTCGATTTTGCAAAAATAGCCGCTTTTATTGAAGTTCACATTGAGCAGAGCGCTCGTTTGGATAATGCCGTCACTGATCGCGTCGGCGTTGTGACGGGCATTCGCGGATTGATTCGTCACCGTACGATTCAAGCGATCGGTGAGACCGCACACGCAGGGGCAGTGGATTTTCCGTACCGCAAAGACGCGGCGCTTGCCTGTGCAAGGTTTTCTTCCAGACTCTATGACTTCTGGCAGCACGAGCTCTCGCTCGGACGTGATCTGGTAGCAACGACAGGCGTGATTCGCACGAGCCCGTCTGCGTCGATGAATAAGATCGCGGGCGAGTGCATTGTGTCGCTCGACGCTCGTTCACTTTCGGCAGCCGAACTGAACCTCTTCGAAAAGAAGGTTGAAGCCATTCTCCAGGAGACTGCAGAAGAGACGGGGGTCATTTTTAAGACAGATCCGCTGATGCGCATTGCCCCCGTGGAGGCCGACGAAGGCGTGATGAAAAAGCTTGAAACGTCAGCAGATATTTTGAAAATCGGCACGCAGCGGATGCCGTCAGGTGCCGGGCACGATGCTATGAATTTTGCGGCGGCAGGCGTTCCCTTTGCGATGCTCTTTGTTGCCAATCGGTTTGGCTCTCACAATCCGAATGAATACATGGCAATGGACGATTTTCTGAATGCTGCCGGCATTTTGGCGCGCACGGTCATGGATTTTGACAGGTAGGCGTCTTGCCGCAGTGATAATCAGCTGCCGATCAGCGCTTTCAAAAGAACACTAACGCCGAAGCAGCAAAAGAGCAGAGCACTGATGCGATTGATGAGCTGTGCTGCCCGCGGGCTTGCCAGAAATTTCCTCGCCCAGGCTGCAGCGTAGCTGTATGCAAAGTGAATCACAATGCCGTTGCCGGCAAAAATGGCGATGAGGAGTGCTGTCTGCGGGACATAAGGGTCTGACGGGGTGATGAATTGAGGCAGAAACGAAACCTGAAAGACGTACAGCATTGGGTTCGTTAGCTGCAGCAAAAAAGCTGACGTAAAAAGCGAGGCGCCGTGCGGCCGTTTGGCAGGGGGTGCTGACGGGTGATGGACGGCAGCCGCAGGGTCTGCGAGCGAAGCAAAGCCGTTAGCCGGTGCATGCCAGCTGCGCCAGGCCAGATAAAGGAGTACCAGAGCAGAGAGTCCCTGCACGATGCTGAAGACGAGCGGTGAGGCAGTCAATATCGCGCCAATGCCGGCCGCGCAGGCTACAGCGACGCAGGCTGATGCGAGGACATTACCCAGCGGAGCCTGCCATGCATCTTGAAAGCCGCTTCGAAGCGCACTCGTCACGGTGAAGAGCACACCAGCGCCAGGCGAGAGAATCGTGAGGAAGGTAAGCGCGAAGTAGAGCGGCAGGTCGTTCATGAGAAAGCGAACGGTACTGTGGGGGTGACTTAACAGACAACAGGTGTACAGCAATACGCCATCCATAAATTCTAGAAAACTATAGAAAGTTGAGCAGAGATCCTCAAGGTGGATAAACGCTGATCCATCGAAAGACCTTAGTTTGCCGTGAATGATTGGGAAGCGTATGGACTGGATTCGCTGCTGACACAGCTGAGGCGCAGTTCATCAAAGATCGTCGCCAGCAGGTGTTTGAGTTCAAGCCCATCGTTAAGCTCGGGGGGCCTTGTTTCTTCGGATCTGCGGCTCACCTATACTCAGGCATATGTTCTCGCACCGTTCTTATTCCATCTTTCAATGCCGGCGGCATCGCCTGCCTCAATGGCTCTGGGCATCGATGGTTTTGGCAATATTGCTGCTTTTATCGCCTTTCAGTGTTTCTGCCGGCGGGAATGCTGACATCAAAGTTCCTTTGGATGGGCGTTCAATCGGGCAAGAGGAAGCCATTCTCTCGCCCGATGAGGCCGCTTTGTCGGCGGTGCCGCCCAATGGCCGGCCGCTTGTTCGTTTCGGTTTTTTAAAACCGATGCTGGCTTACGGCGAAAATAATTACCAACCGGGCGAAACCGATATCCGCAGGCCTTTGGTTGCGCATCTGCGCCGCATGATGCCTGACGTCCATTTCCAGTTTATAGAGTACGAACTGCCGGCTCTCTCTGAAGCGGTTAAAAGGCATGAGGTTGACTATGCGCTCATGAGTGCAGGGCAGTATGTGGAGCTGCGGTCATACGGCGCTTATGCGCTTGCGACTGTTTATACCGCCCGCTTCCCGGATCCCAATCGTTTTACTGCGGCACTCTTTGTGACCACCGCAGATCATCCGGAAATTCAAACGATCGCAGATATGAAGGGCGCTCGAGCCGTCTTCAATAGTCAAGCGAACTTCATCAACTATCAGCTGCCGCTTGCCGCTATTGCCAATGCTGGGTTTAATCCAGATCGGTTCTTTTTCAAGCAGTATTTCACCAACGACAAACCGCAGGAAGTTCTCCGGCTGCTTTTGGAGCGCAAAGCCGACATCGGCGTTTTTCGTGTCTGTGAATATGAAACGCTGATTGCCAAATGGCCGCAGCTCAAGCAGTCCTTCCGGCCAACGGCGCTCGTTTCGGGGGGCAATCAGTCGTGCCTGCGCTCGACGGAACTCTTTCCCGGGTGGACAGTGGCACTCACCACCGACAACATGGCGCCTCAGCTGACAAAACGCATGGTGGAAACGATTCTTGCCATGCCGATTGATCCGTCAAGCGGTATGGGCTGGAGCGTTGCGACGGAATTTTCAAGAGTCAATGATGTCTTCCATGTCCTCAGAATCGGGCCTTACGCCTATCTGCGGGACTGGACGCTCAGCCGTATTTGGCGAGATTTTTGGCCCCTCATTGCAGCTGCGCTTGCTTTGCTGGCGGGATTTGTATTCCATTCCGTCTCGGTGGAACGTTTGGCGCAGTCTCGTGCCAGGGAATTGAACGATGCTTATGTTCGGCAGCGAGAAATTGAAGACAAGGCTTTGAAGACTGAAGAGCGTCTTGCGGCGCTCTCGCGTCTTGGGGTTGTGAGTCAGCTTTCTTCGATATTTGCGCATGAAATGGGACAGCCGCTCTCGGCTATTCGCTATCGTGCCCGCGCACTGAAGACGCTGCTTGCCGCACCGACCCCGCGCCGGGATTTAATGAATGACTGCTTAAAGACCATAGATGCGCAGAGTGCAAAGGCTGCCCGCATTCTGCAGAAGGTTCGAGCTTATGCCAAGGGAGAAACATCGCGCGAAGCCCCCGTTCGTTTGGATTTGCTGGTGGAAACAGCCGCTGCCGATTTGCGGCGTTCAGGTCGGCTGACTGTGCCGACGCGCGTCAAGACCGTGGAGGTAGAGATCCCGGGAGACGAACTTGAGCTGGGACTTGCGGTTTTGAATATTCTTAAAAATGCGGCAGAAGCCGCTGCAGGCGGCATCAATGGGGAAGACGGTGCATCCGTTCGCGTCAATCTTTCTGCCAACGGCCGCTGCGCGCGGCTTCAAGTGGTCAACACTGGTCGACGTCTGGCGCCTGGCGAGCTCGAACGGCACATGGCGCCGATGAGCAGCGAAAAGAAGGAGGGCATTGGCCTTGGCATCGTCATTATTCAGTCGATTGCAGAAGCCCACGGCGGCAGTTTCAGTCTGCGGGCGCTTGAGGCGGGGGGCGCAGAAGCGGTGCTCGAACTGCCGCTGAAATTCGAAGGAGAGGCTGCTGACCGTGAAATTCAAGAGACTTGTGATGTGAAAAAATCGATGCCGAGCGGTTTGGTGCCGAATACGCTCGACAATAAAGAGGAGCCAAAAAAATGAAGTCAATGAAACCGCAGGAACCATTGATACGCGTCGTTGATGATGAAGAAGAGGTGCGAGACTCCTTAAAGTTCATGCTTGAGTGTGAGGGCTGGCTCGTCTCTGCTTATGCGTCCGGCTTTGATCTTCTCAAAGATTTTGATCGCTCCAGACCGGGCTGCATTCTCTTAGATGTTCGCATGCCCGATCTTTCCGGACCGGAACTTCAGGAGAAACTCAACCTGATGGGCTCAAGGGTTCCCATTGTCTTTATCACCAGCTATTCCGACATTCATGCAGCCATCGCTACGCTCAAGGCCGGGGCCGATGATTTCCTTTTGAAGCCCGTAGACCCTGAAAAACTTCTGGAGGTTGTTGCGCGTACGGTTGAACGTTCCCAACTTTTGGCGGCGGGCGCGGTACTGCCCGAAAATCTGGCGGCCTCAGCAGCGTCGCTCACGGAACGCCCTCGCCGTGTGCTCGACCTCATGATGGATGGGATGAACGACGCGGCGATTGCTGAACGTCTGAATTTGAGCGAACGCACTGTGCAGGTTTACCGTGCTCAGATTTATAAGGCGTATGGTGTTCATTCTGTTAAACAGTTCGCACTCCTCATTCCGCGCCTTAAAGCGGCGCTCAGTTCCGCTGATGCCGACTCTTGACGACTGCAAAATTACTTAAGGAAATGATTTTTTATCTTTCTCTTTAAGCACGAGGTTCATAACCTCGCGAGCACACCTCACTCATCAAAGGGAGAAAGATATATGAAGCAAGTTCTGATCGCGGCTGCAGTGGCCATGACTTTTGCTCCGGCGTGGGCAGCTGACCAGACCTATAACGTTGCCGTCGTTGTGGTCGGGGCTGGTGCGGGCGGCACAGTCGCGGCCGTGAGCGCCGTTGAGGGCGGCCTCAAAACTCTGATGCTTGAGAAGAATGCCTTTGCGGGCGGTGCCGGCAACTTTATGGAAGGTTCGTTTGCCGCGGAATCCTTCATGCAGAAGGAAAAAGGCGTCAAGCTCACGAAGATTCAGGCCTTCAATGAAATGGCTGCTTATCACCACTGGCGCATCAATGCACCGTTGGTGAAGGCCTTCGTTGATCTCTCCGGCGACACGATCCAGTGGGTTTACGACCACGGCGTGCATTGGAAGGAAGTGAAGACCGCCTGGCGTGACAAGGCTGATCTGACGTGGCATATCTATCCGAGCGCCGGTTCGCTCCCAAAGGCCATGGTTGAAACCTTTAAGGCCAAGGGCGGCACGCTGCTGCTCTCCACGCCGGCAGAGAAGCTTATCTACAAGGACGGTAAGGTTGAAGGCGTGGTGGCTAAAAATGCCAAGGGCGACACCATCACCGTTAACGCCAAGAACGTGATTCTTGCCACCGGCGGCTACAACTTCAATGTGGACATGGTGAAGAAGCTCACCGGCATCGACATGATTCCGGTCGGCGCGCCCGGTCGTACGGGTGACGGCATCAAGATGGCCATGGATGTCGGCGCCATCGGCGACAACATGGGGCCGATGATGATCAACGGCGCATTCATGCCAGCCGAGGGCGAGGCCATCTGCAACGGTGCGAATAAAGAGGTGCGCGCGCTCTTCCGTCAGGGGCTCCTTTATGTGGACAGCACCGGCAGCCGTTTCTTCAATGAAGAGCTGACGATTGACTGGCCCCAGGCGTCGAATGCCATCGCTCGTACGGGTGAATGGACCTACATCGTCTTTGACGAAGCCACCAAGCGCGAATTCTCCACGGAAGGCAAAGGCTATCCCAATCCCTGCGGCAACTTCATTCAGCGCCATCAGGCTGCTACGCAGCTCGATGCGCTCCTGAAGGCTAACGAAGCCAAGGGCAACGTCTTCATCGGCAATACGATTGAAGAAGTCGCTAAGAAGGCCGGCATGGATCCCGCCACGCTGAAGGCTTCCGCTGACATGATGACGAAGTTTGCCAAGCAGGGCCGTGATGACCAGTTCGGCAAGGATAAGTACTATCTGCGCGCCGTGAGCGAAGGTCCGTTCTATGTGGTTCGCGGCAAGCTTAATACGCTCACGAGCTTGAACGGCGTCAAGGTGAATGCCGACCTGCAGGTGCTTGATAAGAACGACCATGTCATCCAGGGGCTTTATGCCATCGGTCATGACGCCGGCGGCGTGTACGGCGACTCCTATGACCTGAAGGTGGGTGAAGGCACGGCTTCCGCATTTGCCATCAACTCTGGCCGTATGGCAGTGCGCAAGATTCTCGCTGACAAATAATCCGGCGAGGCATTGAGGGGGCCCGGTGACCAATTGTCTCGGCCCCCACAAGAAACAAGAATGGGAAGTTGCATCAACGACTTCCCATTTGTTTGTCTGGCCACGCAAAGGACTAAGGATCTTTGATCCTTGCTGAAAAAAAGGCCGGCAGTTTATGCCGACCTTTCCTAACGTAGATTATTTAGTGCAGCGCGTGGACCCGCCAGGCATGCATTGAGGCTTCGTAGGCCGCGATCTTGTCTTCATCCTGAAGTGTGAGGCCGATGGCATCCAGACCTTCGAGCATCATCCAGCGGCGGAAGGGGTCAACGGTAAAGGTAAAGTGAAGACTGCCCGCATCGACCGTCTGCTTTTCGAGGTCGACTGTGATCTCCATGCCGGGATTGGCTTCCAGCACCTGGAAAAGTTGGTCGATTTCGCTTTGTTTAAGTTCAACCGGCAGCAGTCCGTTGCCGAGCGCATTGTTCTTGAAAATATCCGCAAAGGACGGCGCAATAACGCAGCGGAAGCCGTATTCAAGAAGTGCCCAGGGGGCGTGTTCGCGCGACGAACCATTGCCAAAATTGGCCTGAGCGACGAGGATGCCTGCACCCTTGTACACGGGGAAGTTAAGTACAAAGTCGGGATTGGGCTTTGTTTCTTCGGCATCCAGCCAGCGGTGATCGTGAAAGAGGTGATGGCCAAAACCCTTGCGATCCACTGCAAGCAGGAACTGCTTGGGGATGATTTGGTCCGTGTCGACGTTCGCGCGGTTGAGCGGAACGGCCTTCGAAGTGAAACGAGTGAATTTCTGCATGGCTGCTCTCTCAGAGATAATCGCGCGGATCGGCAATGGCACCCGCTATTGCGGCTGCGGCAGCAGAGGCCGGGCTCATCAAATGCGTACGGCTGCCTTTGCCCTGTCGGCCGACGAAGTTGCGGTTGGACGTGCTCGCCACGCGCGAGCCTTCTTCCGCGCGGTCGTCGTTCATCGCGAGGCACATCGAGCACCCCGGCAGACGCCACTCAAAACCGGCATCCGAGAGAATCTTGGCAATGCCTTCGGCTTCGGCCATTTCGCGAACTGCCATAGAGCCCGGAACAGCAAGTGCTTGCACGCCGGGTGCAACCTTGCGGCCCTTGGCGACTCGTGCAGCTTCACGGAAGTCTTCAATGCGGCCATTTGTGCATGAGCCGATGAAAACAATGTCGATCGGCGTGCCGATCAGCTTTTGTCCCGGCTTCAGATCAATGTAGGCGAGCGCGGCCTCTGCACTCTGGCGTGCGACAGGATTGTCGAAGCTTTCAAGTGTTGGGACGCAGCCCGTGAGGGCACCTTCCTGACCAGGGTTCGTGCCCCAGGTCACCTGCGGTTCGAGCGCAGCAGCGTCGAGCACCACTTCTTTGTCAAACTGAGCGTCTTCGTCTGTGGCCAGTGTCTTCCAATAGGCAACAGCCTCGTCCCATTCTGCGCCCTTCGGTGCGAAGAGGCGTCCCTTCACGTATTCGAAGGTGACTTCATCCGGTGCGACCATGCCGACTTTGGCACCCATTTCAATCGCCATGTTGCAAAGCGTCATGCGCCCTTCCATCGTGAGGGCCTTCACGGCTTCTCCTGCGAATTCAACGGCATAGCCCGTTCCGCCGGCAGTGGTGAGTTTGCCGGCAATGGCAAGAATCAAATCTTTGGCGTAGACGCCCGAACGCAGTCGGCCGTCGCAGCGGATCCGCATGGTCTTTAAGCGCTGCTGCTTGAGCGTCTGCGTCGCCATGACGTGTTCGACTTCGGACGTACCAATGCCGAAGGCCAAAGCACCGAAGGCGCCGTGAGTGGCCGTATGCGAATCTCCGCAAACCAAGGTTGTGCCGGGCAGCGTGAAACCGCTTTGCGGTCCCACGATATGCACAATCCCTTGACCAGGATTGCCCAGACCGTAGAGCGTGACGCCAAAGTCTTGACAGTTGGCCATCAGCGTCGTCACCTGCTTTTTGGCAAGCGGCATGCATGCGTCAAGCGTGGGCTTTCGGGTAGAGATGTCGTGGTCCATCGTCGCGAGCATCAGGTCGGGACGACGGAGCTTGCGGCCGGCTGCGCGCAGACCAGCGAAAGCCTGAGGACTCGTGACTTCATGAATGATGTGACGGTCAATGTAAAGCAGAGGCAGTTCGCCGGGCTTTTGCATCACCACGTGGGCGTCATAAACCTTTTCGTAGAGTGTTTTTCCCATGGTATTCACCTCTCAGTCAGGCCAGACGGCGGCAGATCGCATCGCCCATTTCGCGCGTGTTGAGCGGCTTGGTGCCAGCCGCGCGGGCAAGGTCCGCAGTGACTTCTCGGGCGGCAAGCGTATCCGTAACGGCGGCTTCAATGGCATAGGCGGCCTGCGGCTCGTTGAGCGAATAGCGCAGCATCATCGCTACTGAAAGGATCTGAGCAATGGGATTGGCAATCCCTTTGCCGGCGATATCGGGTGCAGAACCGCCGGCAGGTTCATAGAGGCCGAAGCCGCCTTCGCCGATAGATGCTGAGGGGAGCAGTCCCATCGAACCCGTGATCATGGCGCACTCGTCAGAGAGAATGTCGCCGAAGATGTTCGAGCACAGCATCACATCGAACTGAGAGGGATCGCGGATCAGCTGCATCGTGGCGTTGTCGACGTAGACGTGTTCGAGTTTGACGTCAGGGTAGTCGCGGGCCACTTCATCCACTGTTTCGCGCCAAAGCACTGAGGTGGCGAGCACATTGGCCTTGTCAACTGACGTGACGTGTTTGCGGCGTCCTTTGGCGGCTTCGAATGCGGCCTTGGTGATGCGGCGCACTTCGCGGCGGGAATAAACCTCGGTGTCAAAAGCCTTCTCGTCCTCGCCCTCACCAGTACGGCCTTTCGGTGTGCCGAAGTAAATGCCGCCCGTGAGTTCGCGCACGATGACCATGTCAAAGCCTCGAGCAGAGATGTCTGCGCGCAAGGGAGAAAGACTGTCGAGTCCCGGGAAGATGCGTGCCGGACGCAGGTTGCAAAAGAGCTTGTAGCGCTTGCGCAGCGGCAGCAGCGCCCCCGCTTCCGGACGCTGTTTGTGCGGGAGATGATCCCACTTCGGGCCGCCGACGCTGCCAAAGAGAATGGCTTCAGCAGCGTCACAGGCTGCAATTGTTTTTTCCGGAAGCGGCGTGCCGCAGGCATCAATGGCGGCGCCGCCCACGAGTTCTTCCGTACGCTCAACGGTAAAGCCGAATTTGCTTGCGGCGGCATCGAGTACGCGGAGTGCCTCGCGCATAACTTCGGGGCCGATGCCGTCGCCGGCCAAAACTGCAATGCGATGGTTGCGGGTCATATTCTTCAGGTCCTATGCACGGCTGCGGTCGACTGCCTCGGAAGACAATTCCGGTCAGCAGCCGCAGTCAGTATTTATGAAAGTGGCAGAAGCTTCGGGAAGCGGGCGATAGGCGTGCGTTTTTATAGTCGTAAGCCTGGAACGTGCGGGTCCTGAGCTTATTGAAATGATGTGGAGTCGCTGAGGTGATTTGAACTGCCTGCGAAGTCGGCTTCGCAGGCAGTGGCAGGTTTTTTTAAAGGATGCTTACGCTTTTGGAGCGCGGGTGCGCGGTTTGCGAACAGGTTTTGCCGGCTTGTCTGCGTCGTCACCGAGACTTTCGGCTTCAGCCTTATAGAACTTAGCCGTATGTCCCGGCCGCTTTTTCTCGCTCTGAATGCGTTTGGCGCGTTCGATGTTATTGATGGCACGCAGAAGTGCCAGGCATGACGACTCAATTACATCGGTTGAGAGTCCCATGCCGTGGAAGATTCGGCCGTCTTCGCTTTCAATCGTGACGTCCACCTGACCCAAGGCGTCCATGCCGGAGCCATTAGCAGAAATCTCATAGCTCTTCAGCGTGAACTTCACCCCCGTCAAATGAGTGATGCAGTTGAAAACGGCATCCACCGGACCGTTGCCAATGCTCGACTCCGTACGCGTACGGCGGCCGCGCAGGCGAACCGTCGCCGTCGGGATGGAGCCGTTTGACCCCGACATGACGTTCATTTGGTCAAGATGATAGAGGTCGTCCTCTTCATCGAGTTTCGTGAAGAAGAGCAGCGCTTCCAAGTCGTAATCGAAAACCTGTCCTTTACGGTCTGCCAGTTTTAGGAAGCGCGCGTAAATATCGTTCAAATCGTATTCGTCGTCGGCGTAGCCGAGTTTGCGCAGGCAGTCCTGAATCATGTGGCGGCCGGAACGTGCCGTCATCAACATCGTATTGCTCGCAAAGCCCACGGATTCCGGCGTGAGAATCTCGTAGGTTTCGCGGTTCTTAAGGACGCCGTCCTGATGAATGCCGGAGCTGTGAGAGAAGGCGTTCGAACCGACAATAGCTTTGTGGGCAGGGACAGGTTCGTGGCAGATCTTAGAGACGAGCATTGAGGTGCGGGCAATATTTTTCGATACGATGCCGGTTTCAACGCCGCCCAAAACTTTGCCGCGCAGGCGGATAGCGGTAGCGACCTCTTCGAGAGAGCAGTTGCCTGCCCGTTCGCCCAAGCCGTTCATGCAGCATTCGATCTGGCGCGCCCCCATCTGCACGGCTGTGAGTGAATTGGCAGTGGCCATGCCGAGATCATTGTGGCAGTGTACAGAGAGCACAGCCTTATCAATATTGGGGACGCGGTTCAGAATTTGAGAAATGATGCCGCCGAACTCCATCGGCACCGTGTAGCCCACGGTGTCAGGAATATTGATGGTGGTAGCGCCGGCTTCAATGGCTTCTTCAACCATGCGGCAAAGCTGATCGATCGGCGTACGGCCCGCGTCTTCGCATGAAAATTCCACATCGTCGGTATATTGGGGGGCGCATTTGACGGCAGCGACGCCCATGGCCAGAACATCATCAAAGGATTTGCGGAGCTTATCCTTCACATGAATGGATGAAGTGGCGATAAAGGTATGGATGCGGAAGTGCTCGGCAACTTTCAAAGCTTCGCCGGCACATTCAACGTCTTTGAGTATCGCGCGCGACAGACCGCATGGGATGGAGCGCTTCAGTGTTTGAGCAATCGTCTGAACGCTCTCAAAGTCGCCCTGACTCGAAATAGGGAAGCCTGCTTCAATGACGTCCACGCCGAGCTCTTCGAGCGCGAGCGCGATCTGCAGTTTCTGACGCATGGAGAGACTCTGAGGCAGAGCCTGTTCACCGTCGCGCAGCGTCGTATCGAAGATGATGACTCGGTTGTCGGCCATTTTGGAAATTCCTTCGTTCTTTCTTTTGAGGATGGTGGTTGTGTAGTTTCGGGCAGACTCCTCATTCTGCCGAATGTCGAAAAACATACCCCTCAACCTCGATATTGTCAAGGAATGTTCAAAGAAAGGATGAATATTTGAGGTGTGAACTAGATGTTTTTACTCAATTCGTTCTTTTGAAAAGTTGGTTAATCACAAAAACGCTGATTGCAGAAAAAAGTTTTTTGCGAACAGAGCGCGTGCTGCTGCGGCAACTGGCGACAAGCAGTGTGCACCGTCCGAGTTGTCCGCAGTAAGGATTGCGGCTCAGGAGACGGCGGCGACAACCGGGGTCTGTCGACCGTCGAAATCAAGCGTGCGGATGCGGACGTCGATACCGAACAGCGCTGAAAGCTTTGCCTCTGAAAAGAGCTCAGCGGCCGTTCCAAAGATCGGCGGCTTCCCCTGCGGGACGAGGATGCCGGAAGCTGCACGAGCGAGAGCATGGGCGGGGAAGTGTGTGTTGATGATGACTCCCAGACCTGAACTCGTCAGCTGATCAATGACATTGAGCACTGCGGCTTGATTTTTGAAGTCAAGGCTGCTTTCAGGTTCGTCCAGTACGAGGAGTTCAGGTTCTGCAGCCAAAGCACGTGCGATGTAGGCAAGCTGGAGCTGTCCTCCAGAGACCTCGGTAGTGAGGCGCTCAGCCAGCACACGGATACCGACAAGCTCCATGGCATGGTCGCAAGCCGTCCAGTCGGTGCGGCTCGGCTGCGAGAAGGCGCCGATTCTCGCGCTTCTGCCGAGCACAACCAGTTCTCGCAGAGTCAACGGGGCGAACGCAGACGCTCGAGCCTGCGGCACATACGCTGTGCGGCGCCAAAATTCACGCGTTGACCACTCTCGGCGATCTCGTCCGTTGAAGAACGAGGCGCCGGAACTCCAAGGCAGCAGGCCGAGAAGGCACTTAAGGAGCGTTGTTTTTCCTGCTCCGTTCGGACCAAGCAATCCGAAAAACTCGCCTTCATCTATGGTAAAAGACACTTCTTTCAAAGCATGAAGAGATCGATAACTTTTATTGATTTGACAGATATCGATGGCGCTCATATCGTAAAAGAAGGGGGGACTCGTTCAGTTTACCTGGATTTTAAAGGACAAAACAGATGACTTGGGACGGTTCATCAAACAGATGGGGAACGAAAAACGGGTTTACGAAAAGGTCAAAAGATTATTTACCCCATATAACGAAGCGAGATTGACAAGGCTTTCCGGAGTGTTGACAAATCGAAGGGAAGAATGGTTGTGTTGAGCCGCTCGCTGCCAGGCAAGCAAAACAGCCACACTGGCGGAATCAATCTGGGCCAGATTTTGAAGGTCGCATTCATGTTCTCCGCGCGCAATCGCCTTCAATCCTTCCTGAAGGACGTTTTTTGCGTTGGCAAAGTTCAGCGAGGTGATGGCGAAAGACATGAATGGACCACTTTCAGTTTCATTTATTTTGCCGGGTTGGCGGGTTTGCCGGACGCAAGCTGTTTGTTTTTCTCGGCAAGCACGCGGATCAGCCCGTCGATGCCGGAACGGCTGATTTCGCTGGCGAAAGTGCCTTTGTACGTTTCAACCAGCCAGGCACCCAATACATTGACATCGTAAATTTTCCTGCCGTTGTCGGTTTTTTCCATGCGATAACTGAGTTCAATCGGTTCGCCACCGCGAGGCTGGATAATTCTGGAATAAACCACCACGTCTGTCGCGTTCGGGCTCATACGCAGGGGTTTGAATTCAAGGCGCTGGTTGTCCACTTTCGAAATGGCGTTGGAATAGGTATAAACCAGCAAATCACGAAATTCCTTGGTCAACTGTTCTTTTTGCGCCGGAGTTGCCTGACGCCAGTAACGGCCGGCTGCCAGAGAAGTCATGCGTTGAAAATCGACATGAGGAAAAATTTTGTTTTCAACAAGAACGTAAATCTGCTTCTGATCGCCTTTTTTGATTTGCTTGTTGGCTTTGGCCGCATCCATGACTTCCTTGCTGATCCGTTTGACCAATGTATCGGGAGCTTCCATTGCATTGGCAGCAACTGACAAACCC
>ERZ779869.424-NODE-424-length-48655-cov-18.429794_pt1 | contig 48655 bp, 55 predicted proteins | sample MGYA00511557_ERZ779869 | MGnify/ENA primary metagenome ERZ779869 (study PRJEB29588, sample SAMEA2154620) | human gut metagenome | biome: human gut; feature: human-associated habitat; material: faeces | place: Denmark | collected 2008/2010 ... | reverse complement strand
AGCCCCAGCAGCAACACCGCCAAAACAATCATCAATGCCTTTTTCTTTTTCATTTTTCTCTCTCCTTTTTTATTTTTTGGTTTATTTTAAGCGACGTACAGTCGCTTGGCTGAATATTTTTCAATATTTTATCTTTCGTGAAACAGAATAAAGAAAAAACGCAGGCGAAAGCCTGCGCAATCAAGAGGAAATAAAAATAAAATATTTATTATTGAACATTTGCAAATCCCCCGAAGTTTTAAAAGTTTTATTTATTTTATCAACAATCAAACGGATTGTCAATTTTTCAAACACTCGAATTTTATTTTTATTCCTTTTTACCGCTTCATATCGACCATTTTTTTCATAATATTGCAAAATTCATGTCGATGTGACGGTAGTTGTCAAAAAACGCAAAAATATTTTAATATCCTCTAACCTTGCCGCCGCAGCAAAAACAAACCAAAATTTTTCGTTTCTTGTTGCCAAAAGGCTTTGACTATTTCCGATTTTTGTGTTATCATAATCAAGCCGACTTCGTTCGGCAGCACAATTGGAGAAGTACCCAAGTGGCTCAAGGGGCTCCCCTGCTAAGGGAGTAGATCGCAAATAAACGTGATGCATGGGTTCAAATCCCATCTTCTCCGCCAGTAAGAACCTAAATCGAACCCTCAGTTTAGGTTCTTTTTCTTTATTCTTTTCCGCTTTTATTATTGCATATAACGTCGTCAAACCGCCTATATCGGCTTGTAGCCATTTGTATTGAGTTATTTGGTCAATCGCATACAAGCGGACGGTTTATGCCGCGAAAGCCGCTTGACGTGAGAAAGGCGTATGGTAGGCTATTTGCCAACGGCAAATAAAAAGCCCCTTGGGGCGGTTGGTCTTGGCTCTTTGCCTAAATACCATACGCCGCAGAGGCTCGCGTCAAGCGGAACGTGGAATAAATAGTCCGCGTATTAAATACGCATTATCAATTGAAAGTCTGTCATTCTCGGCTCTTGTACGTTCTGAATATATATCGGGTACGGCACGTTGTCCATATAAAAGGAAAAGCCCTGACTTTCGTCAAGGCTTATTGTTCTCGGGGTATTGTAAATAATAATCATTTTATCGTCGAACAACCGTATTTCTTTGACGAGCAGGTTTATCAGCATTTTCGGTTCCTGCTCCAACGCGAATTTGTAAAAGTCTGTAATTTCTTTTCTGTCGAGTTTGAACGCCGAATGAGATTGCTCTATGCGTATCTGTTTTTCGAGTTCCGCATTTTTCTCTTCAAGTTCTCGCAAGCGTTTCATCGCAGTGTTGCTCGTGCCGCCGTTTTCAATAGCGGTCATAATATTGTTTATGGAATTTTCCGTAGCGCGTTGTTCTTTAACTAATCTCGTCAATGCCGAATTGGCTTTTATGTAATTCTCCTGCATTGTCATTAATTCGCTGACGATATAGTCCATATTGTTGCTTAACTGCGTTATGATATTTTCAAGCACGTAATTTTCAAGGACTTCCTTTCTTGCTTGGGACTTTTTACAGCCGTTGCCATTCTTACGTCCCAAACACTTGTAATAGCGTTTCCGCTCGCCGTTCTTTGCCGTGCCGCACTCCGCGCTTACGGGACTGCCGCAATAGCCGCATTTCATTTTATGGCGCAATAAATATACAACTTCGGTACTGCGTTTGCCGTAATGGTTGCTGTCTATCTTTTTACGTACAATATCGTATGTTTCCTGCGGTACGATTTGCGGATAGATATTGGTAAACACTTCGCCATTATATCTGTATATCCCTGCGTATTTTTCGTTTTTGAGTATGTTGTAAACGGTATTTCGGGCGAAAGGCTTGCCGCGATTATAAATGCCTTTTGAGGTCAACGCCTTTATAATATCTTTTACGTACACGCCTATTGCATATTGCTCGAAAATATATTTCACCGTTTCGGCTTTTTCTTCGTCAATAACGACCTTATGATTTTCCACTTTGTAGCCGTAAATGATAAAGCCGCCTGTAAAATTGCCTTTACTGCGCGTTTCACGCATACCGCGTTTTACCTTTTGCGAAAGTTCCGCGCTGTAATACTCCGCATAGCCTTCGAGCATACTTTCGAGTATGATTGCCTCGGGACTGTCGGGGATATACTCCATAGCGGATATAACCTTAACGCCGTTATCTTTCAGCGTTTTCTTGTGTATTGCCGTTTCATATTTATTGCGGCTGAAACGGTCGAATTTATAAACAAGCACAACATCGAAAGATTTTTTTGCGCTGTCTTTAATCATACGCTGAAAGTCGGGACGATTGTCGTTTGTTCCCGTCATTGCTCGGTCAATGTATGTGTCTAAAATTACAATATCGTTTGACTTTGCGTACTCATTGCATACGCGCAACTGTCCCTCAATGCTTTGCTCGGTTTGGCTATCCGATGAATAGCGACAATAGATAACTCCTGTTTTCATAATTTTAATCTCCTTTGAAAATGTATTTTTTGTCTTTCGACAAGGGGCGGACAAACGGAAACGCAAAATAACGCCGTTTTCTTGTCTGTTTGTTTTCTGCGGTCAAGGGTTGCGTAAGCAATGCACTTTACCCTTGACCGCAGAGGCGTTTTCGTTTACGCTCCGCCAAACGAAAGACAAATAATTCAGTTGCATTTCGGCAACTGCGATATGGTTTCGGGACTTACTTTGCCTATAAGGCACCCCTCGTCCCAACAATTAAAGTCGTCGAATAACAAGGCTTTTCTGTCGTCTATCCCCGTATGGCAGGCAATATCCTCGTCCATAACGTCAGACTTGAAATAGGTAGGCAAATCTCCGCCGTATACCAATCTTTCTCCGCTTTTCTCTATGTATTTGAGAAGATAGCGGACGGATTGCACGACATCGTTTTTGTCTATCGCCTTGAAATCGTTTCTGCCGAAGTACCGCAAAAAGTGCGTGTTTTGGTATGTCGTCTGCATTCGGTGTTGCTTGGTACTGTAATCGCTGACTTGTTTCAGTTCTCCCACCATAGCGTTTTCGGGGATATAGAATATCCCGTGAAAGTGTAGCCGCTCGCTTGCAGAGCGTTCCCACACGCCGATATACTTCCAGCCTTTGCGGCTTACAAGGTGTTTCAAAGTGTTGCGCAATGTCTTTTGAAAGGTCTGTTCCGTGTGCTTTTCGTCGGAATAGGTACACGTTACAAAGAAATTCCAATTGCCTTGCAGATACACTTTGTGCCAAAGCCTCGTATACCGCTTATATGCGTTGTTTCTCTTGCGTTCCGTTTGCCGCTTGACGTATTCTTCCGCCCGTTTATCGTCGGGAAAATCGCCTTGCAGTTTTTCCGTAACGTATTTGCGGCGTTCGCGTTTCGGCAACGCCTGACTTTCCGCATAAGCCGTTTCAAACTTGGCTTTTACGCTGTCTGTTTGCAGATTGCTTTTCCTTGCCGTTTTTCTGCCTTTGCAGCTCGGAAAGGTTTCTTTCGGGACGGCGATATAATGACTGCCGTCATAATAAATTTTGCTTGCCTGATATGGCATAAATAGTTCTCCTTTTGATGTGTTTTAGTGAAAAAGAAAAAGGACAAAATACAAAACAATCCTGTTATCGTTTCATACTTTGCCCTTTGCTTTACGGCGCGTCCCCGTCACTTTTCGGGAATCTTAAACACCTGCGTATTGGCTCTGTTATTTTCTTTACCGTTGGTTACTTTCAGTTCAGTTCAATTCGTTCACTATTCGATTATCTATTTAATGGGGCGGCGTTATACGTTGCGCCCCGAACATTCCTTTCTGTCAATTCCATTTCCGTTTCATTACATTACAATTCATTCCGTTCTTTTGCCAATTCCAAAACTCTTGCCATTATCGTTTCAAAGAAAACACGCCTTTCATCGTCTGACAATGCCGTTATGTCGGGCGTTCCGACAGTAACGACTTCGAGTTCTGTTTTCAGCACGTTTATCACCTCCTCGCACTTGATTTTTTGAGAGGCAGAAAAATACCCCTCACTATTTAGGCTCGAAAACGGCAAAAAGCAAGGGGCTAAAAGAAAAATTTTACAAATTTTTTTGCGCGTCGGCTTTATCTCCGTTTCGACACTTGAAATTATACACTGTTTTTCGCTTTGAGCGTGAGTAGGTGAAAGTATACTTTCCGTAGCAAAACCGACACTTTCCGATACTGCAAGTATACAAATAGCGAAAAACCGTCGATATACGGATACCGACGATATACATTAGCGTTACAACTCAAATTTGCCGCACGGGAGATAAGGGCGGATCGCCAAGCGGTTCAGCGGCGAACGCCCGTTCCCGTGCGCTTTTGAGTTTCGCCTTATTCCGTCTGCCCATATGGCGGGTGCTTGAACGGCGAGGCGCAGCCGAGCCGCTCGTTTATTCAAGCACCCGCCACAGTGCCATTTGTAGTAAATTCACTTATTTTTCTATAATATACAGTAATTAAATTTATTTAAAAGCGACTTGATTATAAACGAGATAGGTAAAACCTTTTCCAAACCATTGATTTCTTTATTGAAAAATTGTATAATAAACTCGAATACATGGTCAAGTTAACACAAGGCGGCGGTATAAATTATGAAAAAATATGACGAGTTGGTTGAAAAAATAAAAAATCATACGCTCGGTAACAAAGAAGAAGCAACGGCTTTATATTTTGCGTTTTGTGCTTGCTTAAAGGAAAAATATGGACTTGTAGATAGAGATTTTGACGATAATCCTACAAAACGAGGAAAAGAGTGGATAGATATTCACCATATTCGAGAATATGAATTAGACGATATTGCACGTAGAACGCAAAATGCGCGCCTCGTAGAAAAAGAAAAATTACGTCGTCCTGGGGAAGTTCTTGGAATAAAGTGTGAAATTTTTCACGATAAAGAAAAATTTGAAGAAATAAAAAAATTAAACCCTAATGTAATGACTTATTATGGTGTTGATTATACATTGGAAGAATTAAAGCCATACAATATTAAAGAGCAATTAGTTTACGCAAATAAAATTGAGCATTTTTTGTTACATTATTTAATTGTTTCAATTCGTAATTCAAAATTTGCAGGCGGTCCTAATTATTTGTGGGATTGCAGTGTAGCTTTGGATATCTACGGCTTTGACCAAGACTTTATGAATAACTTAAAGTATGAGAAAGCAAAATTCTATTCAATAATATCAAGTGAAGAAATTACTTTACTTTATAAAAAGCTAATTGATTGGAAAAATTGGGAAGCTTGGGAATGCAGTAAATATTGGATGATAAATAAGAAGGTCATTGGGGTTCTAAACGACAGGCAAGTCTCCTACATTGAAGATAAGGAAAAGTTTTTCAGATTAATTGATATTTTAGGCTTTGCCTTAGATAAAGTTGTTAAAAATAAAATCGAAACGCTACCGTATAAAGCAAAAATACTTGAACACCCTGATGGCACTAAATATAAAGTTATTAACCATAACGTATATAGTATGGATGAAAAAACGATAATTAGGTTTGGGCTACATTGGCATTTGAAATCATTTACCGTACCAAGCAATATTGAAAAAATTGCAAGCAGTGCGTTTCAAATGGGGTATCATTTAGAGAAAATTACTATTCCAATCACAGTTAAAGAAATTGAGAGTAAAACCTTTACAGAGCTTAACATTAGAGGTAGTGAACGCAGATGTCCTTATCTTCAAAAAATATATTATAGAGGGACAAAAGAAATGTGGGATGCAAATTTTTCTAATGTTGAAATACCAGACGGTGTAACTGTGGTTTGTAGAAAGAAATAATATTCGTTTTAGGTTACTACCGTTCCGCCAAACAGAGTCGCGTTTGAACCCGCGGCTCTGTTATTTTTGTATTAAGGGAGTTGCCGGCATCATAGTCAATACCGAAGTTTATGTCCCGCAATGGTCAGACTTCTACTTGACGCAGAAAAGAGATGAACACGGCAACTATACAAAATAGGCGGCAAATGCCGTCTATTTTATTTTCTCCAAATTTTGCCGTTTCGTTGCGGCTATCGTAGCACAGATTTCGCAGAAGTCAATGCGAAAAAATATCGCTTAAAAATCAAATATCTCTTAACTCCGAAGCCGGGAAGAAATTTCTTCTCGGCTTTTTCTTTTGCTTTGAAAATCTAACAACTCCAACTCAATATTTTTTCTTGATGCATTGACTTCTGTTTTTCATCACTTCCAATTAACAGACCTATGCTCAATCAATGCTACCTCTGCCTCTGCCGAAAGGCAAAATTAATTTGGAGGTAAATCTTATGGAAAACAAAGTTTCCCAAATTCCTGAATTCAAGAGGTATTATCTCTCGGAATTCGAACTCTACGACGGTGAAAAATTCATCACCTTCAACATCGTAGGAATCGATGCTGCCAAAAATGAAATACAGATAGCCGTCACCAACAGAGGCAAAATAAGCGTTATCACTTACGACCTTCTGACGGATAAAAACGGCAGACTGTATTTCGAATACGGCGCGATGTTTGAACACGTCCATTTGGACGACTTCGAGGAGGTGGCGTAATGCAACTTACTCTTGCAAACATCAAAGAACTGAAACGCAACTCATGCAGTCCGCTTATTAAGCGGGTTTGCAACTACGTTATCAACGAATGGAGCGACTATTCCGATAAGAAAAGTATCTTTACCGATGTACTTTATCACGGCTGTCAATCCGGTATTGTAGGAGAACTTATCTACTACACAGACACCGTGCGTTTCTACAAACAATACAAGGAAGAAATCAACAGCCTTCTGTACTACGCTATGGACGGTGCCGGACTTTACTCCCCTTCCGAACTTTTCGGAGATAAGTGGGACAAGGAAGATCCGCTGGCGCAGTACGACTACAATCAAAATCTTCTGGCGTGGTTCGGATTTGAAGAAACACTCAGAAACATCGCTTACAACTTTGAATCATTAGAAAACTACATTTAAGGAGAAAAGACTATGAAAACGACAATTACCAAAAAGGAAAAAGCAATCGAACTCATGAAGAAAATGGATATCTACAAGCCTTATATAAACGGATTTGAGCAGAAAGATAAAGTATGCTTTTTTGAACAATTTGGCGGCTTCTGGATCGACCAAGAGCCTGAACTTTACGAAAAGATGAAAGCCATCGAAGAAAAGCACAAGTGCAAGGTTTACGCCGTTACGCACGAATACACGGAATTCGGAGAGCTTTACGACTTCCTTATCGTAACCGACTATCCCGAAGAATGGGACGACTTGGTTTACAGTCAAGGAAACCGTCATACGGCTTTTGCTTACGTCTGGAACAAAGACGACAACTGGTGCTCGGAATTCGGCAGCATTACCGTACAGAGCTTCGGTGGCGGCATCAAAAGAATTGCGTGAGGTTAAACATGAAAGTTTACTTAGTGGTATTTGAATGGTCTACCGAAGATGACTCGGACGTAGATATTGAAGCTTTTGATACCTATGAAAAAGCTACTCTAAGGTTTCAAGAACGCATAAACGACGAAAAAACTGATATGTCTTGGGTTCATGACGCTTTCGATGAAAACGGCGACATTCTTGACGGATACGATTTTGATGAATGCCAACCCGATAGACGCTTAGAAACTTATGCGTATTGGAACATCACGAACAAATATAACTGGTCGATGCACGATTACATCGCCATCGTACAACTGGAGGTGAAATGAATGAATATTAAAATCGGAGATAATATTTTAATTATCTCAATGCAAGGTGAGCCTGATTATACCGGTAAAACGGGGGTTGTTACACGAATTGATTCACTTGGACAGCTTCACGGCACTTGGGGCGGACTCGCAATAATTCCCGAAGAAGATACTTTTCAAATTATAAACGGAGAAAACAAAAATGAAACCATATAAATCACAAGCGCACATCCATTCCCTAAACGGCGAAATAGACGAAATAACTATAATCGAAAAAGTCGGAGATAATGACTATATCGTTGACTACAAGGGCGTGAAATGTCACGCCCTTTTTAATTGGTTCAACTGCACCTATTACGCAGACGACGTTTACTCAATCGTCAAGGAGGTATAACACTATGGCTAAATTAGCGGAACTCAAGAAATATCTGAATTACGAATTTTCATCCGGCTGTTATACGGGCGAAGATTACAAATCCTTTCAAACCAAATACATCAACTACCTGAAAACAATGTGCAAAGAAAATCACTGGCAACTCGTCAATGTAAGCAGAAACCACTACTGCTTTTCTGCCTTTATCCAAAGCAGTCAAAACAAGTTTGTGTATATATCTATCAGCGACGTCAGGTATTTCAGCAACGAATGGTACAGCAATATCCTCATTCGCACAGCGAAAAACGAAGTCGATTACAGAGGCGGTTTTAACCACTACACAAGCCTTGAACATCTTGTCGAAAAAACTGCCGAACTATTGGACGATATTCCCTTTTAAGGAGGTACTATATGAAATCTATCATTGAAGAACTTTACTACGGAAATATCGATGCAAAAGACATTGCACTTCCCGAAAAGAAACGCAAAAAAGAACTTGCACTTTACGACAAACTAAAAGCCACGCTGTCAAAAGAAAGCGACGAGCTCTTTGAAAAATTTATCGAACTTACCGATGATCATTACGATGAGCTGATGCACATGATTTACAAACGCGGCGTTTCTACGGGAATTATGATTGCTGCCGAAGCATTTATCGAAGGAGAAAAACTATGCGATTGAATCTTGAAACTAAAACAAAAGAACAGGAACTCGTAAAGGCATTCCTTGAAGAGAACGCAAGCGAAACTCTTGTAGAGAAAATAAACAATGGTACACCTTTTGAAAAGGACGGAAAGAGTTTCATCAACAAAAAGACGCTGGACGGCTTTATGAAATACGCATCGGACGAGGCAAGGAAACTTTCCTCGAAAGGTGCAAATTCCGCTTGCGTGGAAGATAAAGTCGTATATGGCTGGGCTATCCACTATTTCGAAGAAGATAGCATCGAAGGCACGCTATTTAACGAAGACGGAACGGAATACAAACCTACCCCAAAGTCACCGCCTGCTCAGGTCAGGAAAGTCGAGCCGAAGAAACCAGAACAGCGGCAAGCGTCATTATTTGACTTTATGGAAGAGCCGAAATCCGAACCAGAAGTCAACGACGAAAGCTATGACGACGAGGACGAACAGCCTTCACAGGAAGAAATCGACGAAATCCTTTCCGAAATTGCCGAAGAAGAAAAGGCAAAGGTTGAAACGCAAAAGTCGGTCTCCCCTTTGTGGCAACAGTATCAAGACTTACAAAAGAAATATCCTGACCGTATTCTCCTGTACCGCTTGGGCGACTTCTATGAAGTTTTCGGGGATAATGCCGTAATTCTTTCCAACGAACTTGGTTTAACCCTTACAGGCAGAGATTTCGGGCTTGAAAGCCGTATCCCGATGATAGGTTTTCCTTATCACGCAGCGGACAACTATCTCCGAAAAATGGCTAAAAAACACAAAGTCGCTATTGCTGAAACGAAAGACGACATAAGACTTTTGCCCGAAGAGGAAGACGATTACGACGATCTAACCGAAGAAGAAATGCGCAAGTTTGACGGTGATATAGAAGAACCGAAAGACATTGATGATGAACTTGGCGACAGATTTGACACTTCTGCTTTTGATAAAACAGCGCTTTGCAAATTAGACGCAATCTTCGGAGATAAACTTACTTTGAGGTGAAATTATGAAAGAAACAGACATCAGACCTATCCCCAAATACATATTGAACCAAATCCGAAAAGCGGACAACAAAAACTATCCTAACCCTGACGGTCACGTTCGCTGTTATGCCTATCTTACCACTTGGAAGAACGAACTTGTAAAAGTAACCGTTGCCGTAAAGCACCGTTATAAAAAATGGTACTACAAACAGGTTGCCGTTCACGGATTGAATTCGGATAAGTGCTTTGTAAAAGATATGGAATACTGTTATTGCGCGGGTATGGGCTTTCGTTTCGGCTGGTACGAAGAAGGCTTGCAAAAATACGAGCAATGGTTTGAACGCGGTTGGTGTTGGGCAGACGATAAATATTACGATCCATACGCTACGCTTATCAATCCCCACTTAATAGACCGCTTACCGGAGTTCAAGTACAGCGCATATAAACTGTATCGGGGCTGCAATATTTTTAAGTATTTACGGCTTTATAGGCAATATCCACAGCTCGAAATGCTGATGAAACTCGGCTTTACGAGAATTGCTATGAGTACAACCATATTAAAGCGTTGCGGAACGGATAAAGCCTTCTGCAAGTGGCTGATTGCAAACAAACCATTGCTTCAAGGAAGACACTACTATATCGACGTCATTGTTCGGGCATATAAAACGAAAAAATCACTTGATCTGTTGCAGTCATACAAGGAATCCAAACTCAGACTTGTCCACGACAGCAGCCTTACTCCCATCAAAGAACTGTTCAAAGGCAAAGACCTAGAGCGGTTCTTCGACTATATAGCAAAACAACAGACTAACCCGAACACTTATCTCGACTATCTAAAAGCCTGCCAAAATCTAGGACTTGATATGAGCGAAGATAAGCACCGTTTCCCCCACGATTTCAAACGCTGGCACGATATTCGCATAGACGAATACGCTACAAAAAAGGCTATGGAAGACGAAGAAAAACGTAAAGAGCTTTATACAAAATTTGCAGAAATCGCAAACAAGTACAATGCTTTGCAGCACTCAAAAAGAAGCTCATTTATCTGCATTATCGCCCACAGCCCGGCTGACCTTATCCGTGAAGGCGAAATGTTGCATCACTGCGTAGGCAGTTTGAATTACGACCAGCGTATGGTACGGGAAGAATCGCTAATCTTCTTTATCCGAAACAAACAAGAACCTGATATACCATTCGTTACGGTCGAATACTCCTTGAAAAACAGAAAAATCTTGCAATGTTACGGAGAACACGACCATAAACCGAGCGAAGATGTACTGCATTACGTCAACAAAATATGGCTGCCTTATGCCAACAGACAAATAAGACAAATTGCCGCATAGGAGGAAAAAGCAATGGCAAACTATTTCAGAATTACAGCATATCACCCCACCGAAAACTTTTCGGTCGTTATGGACTCAAACGGAATGTTTGAAAAACTCTGGCAATTCTCGTCCTTTATGGTATCCAAAGGCTTCAAAATCATTGAAGTCGGAGGCGAAGACAAATTCAACGAAGGCGATATGCCAAAAGTCGAACCTGACAATACTCATGTTATCGTTCGTGCTTGTAAAAGCGGCCTGCCGGACATTACAGGCAACTGCATAACAGTAGAAGACAAATCTTATACGACTATATAAAATTATAAAGCCGAGAATAAATTGGTGTACACCAAGACTCTCGGCTTTTTTCATGCTAATCAATCTTATATAATTATTTTAATCTCAATTCTTAACTTAAGTACTAATTGCTAAACTATGAAATTCTATTTCCTTAATTAAATATTCAATATCATCTTTATGGTTATATCTATTCCAAGTCTTTACAACATGTTTAAAATCTATTAAAAACGTATGGATTATTTCGTGTTTTTCAGAACCGTCTTTCCATGTAGACTTTGCAAAGCCAATGTATTGCATGTTCTCATCAGATTGAAAGACCTCACGTTTTTTATCATATGGGATCAAAAAAGCATTGAATATTTGATTTATATGCATTTTTGTCACGTTCCTTTTAATATAATCTCCATATGTTATTTGTTTTTGTATAGATGTAGTTTCAGGTAAATCCGATTCATTACCCGTAAATCCATAACGATAAAATTTAGAATCCAAAACATATACATCTTCGCCATTAATCAAAATTGTATCAGGTCGTAAGTCTGTACTTTCACTTTCAGCATAACCATTTTTAACTAATTGCCATTTCGCTTTAGGATAAAAGTCTCGCATGTTTTTTACAGAACCAAATATCGAATCAATCATCCTTTCAAAAATATAATGATATGAGTCGACACCATATACAAACTCCTTGTTGTTGGAAGAATCCAATCCTGTCACAACATTTATAAAGTGCTTTAATCTCAATCTTTTATCATCATCAAATGTGTGATCCAGCTCACGCTTTAAGGTGGCTAAATACAATTTTTCTTTTGATTCAGTAAACTTTGGCAATTGAAGAAAACTGGAATTAAGATTAAACAACCACCCAATGTAATCAATGCTTCTTTTCAGACAAAAGCGATGAATCTCAACTAGCAAATTGTCAACATTGTTTTTTACCGTCACTGTAAGGTTAGGGAAAACAATATTACCATTCGATACTATAGCTTGCGACTGCATTGTGCGCTTCCAATCAATTCTACCGTTTTGATTAATCTTATAAATTTTTTCTCTATTCACATATAAACCATTAGTTAAATAATCTTTTATTACCCACAAATACGACATTATGGCAAAATCTTTTGATCCAACATACTGATTATTGGCATTTGTTAACTGAGAAGAAGATGTTTTAGCAATACTGATAGTGCGAAGTAAGTCAATAATATCATTGCGCACGTCAGGATTGTCCATAGAAAAACGATAAGTTTCTGGATAAAAAAAATGAATTTCGTTTCCTATGAACTTTAACCCGACAAACGAATCATCGACCTTATTCGTGACTGGATGCGGATAAAAATTTTTTATTTTTATGCCTTTATTAGAGGATTCCATCAATGAATACCTTTTCTCCATTGTTTACATATTCTTTTATTAATTGATCCAAAGTCTTAATATCTGGGTTAAACCAGTCAGAACGAGAAAATTTTGCGACGTCATCCCACAAATACTCAAGAAGTTTATAAGCAAATTCTTTTTTCTTAATAGGATCTTGTGCCTCTTCCGGTGTCCTACAAAGTGACTCTTCGCCAATAAAATAAACACCCAACTGTTTGTCTTCCGAAGACAATTCATCTGCTCTATTTACAATATAGTTATTGATAGCATTGACTAACTTTTTCCACGTATATGTAGGTATTCCCGGGACATAATAGTCAGCATATTTGTGATCAGGCTTAAATACATTTTGTAACTTTTCAAACTTCCAACGACGTTTGAACGCTGTATCCAAAGTAAATACATTCTGGTCGCTCGTATTCATTGTAGCAACAAGATGTAAGTTGGAAGGTAACACTATGTAATCAAAATGAAGTTTTTGCTCCTTAAAAACATTATTAAGATAATCTTGCAAGTTAACATTAACAATTTTATATTGACTCTTATGCTTTTCGTTTCTATCCAGGAGTTGGAAAATGTCTCCAAAGATACTCGGAGCATTGCCTCTATTCAACTCTTCAATAATCAACGCTACAGGTACATCCGAATGCTCAATAGCCATTTTTAGAGCAAGAGCAAAAGGCCCGGGATTAAACTCATATGTCACCGATTTATCCTCTTTAACTTTAGGGATAATCTGTCCCACAAAATCTGTGTTCGTATAGTCCTGATAAAATGTTGTTCTGATGCGATGAACTTCGTCATCACTTACCCCGAGTTCTCTTAACAAAATATTCTGAACATAATAAGATTTCCCGCAACCTGGAGTCCCATAAACTACAATATTATTTCCGTTATTTATTTTAGATTCGAAAGAATAACTTTCTTGAATGCTTTGTTCTTCGCCTGCATCATCTACATTATCCAAAGAATCTAAATTATATATAACTTTAGAGAACGCAAGAGTAGAAATACCACACTCTTTTACAAACAAAGCAATTTGCCCCATACGAACAAATGAATTTTCATCAGGTTCAGCATCAATTGCCAATAATACTTTCTTTTGCCAATCATAATTATAAAATGGCGGAAATATTTGTGGAAATAACATATGAAAATACTTCAATACCCACTGTTTATTAATAGTAGTAGGCATTGATTCGAAAAGTTTAGCATTCAACTCTGCATAATCTTTTAATTCAGCGAGTTCACCTGCAGATTGAATTATATCTACTCCCGCAATGATTTCATCTCTAATTTTTGTTCCTAAATCTATCGCCTCATCAATAGTTAAAGTTTTAGGTCTACTCGCTGATCCAGTAAGCCATGTATTCTTATCTTTACTATAAAACAACCCATATTTATATGCCGAGCCGCCGCCAATACCACCAAACTGCGTATATTGCTTGTCAAATTCAAGGACATAACATAGATTCTCTTTATCCCTAGTCTCATTAATAAAGATCTTATGTAGTAAATCTAAGCCAGAAACGGATTTAAGCACTTCCGGTCCATATTTTTCTCTAAAATCCTTGTATAACTGTTCAGCCTCAACATCTGCGGAAGAAAACTTCATTGCAGTCTTAGCAAACCATTGGGGAGAGAGGTAATCTTCACATTTATTTTCTGTAACATCACCATGCAAAATTTTGTAATTTTCCAAATAATAATATATGAAATCAGGATTAAAGGCCACAATACGTTTGCCAGATGTTTTATCAATATATATACCATTATTTTTCGCTGGCAATAAATCCTGTTTAACGTTTACACGCAAACTAGGATTGTTTGGATAATTCTTATCCATTTCTATAGGCCAAGCAACAATTATACAGTCTTTTATTTCATCTGAGTCGTACACATAAAATCCCAGAATAATAGACATTGCATTTGCAGTTTCTCTAGGATCCGTTCCGCCTAATTGAATTTTCTTCTCTTCCCGATTTCTATTCGGATCTTCTTTTCTAACATTACCATGATATAAATGAAATTCATATTTTTTCCCCATATTTTCATTAACAACTTTAACGAAATAATGGTTTTGTGAAATTTCATTTATTAACTGATACTGCCAGCCAAATCTAGAAAAAAGCTGTTCAATAAGCTTTTTCCTATCTGATGTTGTGTGTGGAATATCAATAACAAGTTTACCAGATTGATCTATTTCAAATCTTTGCTCTTTATCCATGGAACACATCCTCCTTTATCTTTTGCGCTAATTGTTTTGCAAACAATGGCGGCACGGCATTTCCAATTTGCCTCCATTTTTCCTTAAAATCACCACACAACAGATATTCATCAGGAAACGTTTGTATTCTTTTTAATTCCTCAATTCGCAAAAACCTATTCTTCCAATGAAAAGGTCCCTGATTCTGTGAAAAACTAGCCTGTATTGTCCAAGATGGCATATTAGGAGATAATTTTAACAAGAACGTCCAATATCTACTTTTCCACTTGAATTTTGGATCAGAATATCCTCTTTTTTCCGTATAATATAGATAATTATCTCCTGCAGGAATATTTACAAATAATTCATAATCTTTTCCACCTGGCCGTTGTAATCTTTCATCTTCTGTAATATTGTCAAATTCACCAATAACCTCTCCACATGTAACCCAAGCGGGTTTTGTTTTCCCATCTTTTTCATGAGTAGGCTCGGGAAATACAAACTGATTCGCCCCTTTTATTCCAACACAAATAAATCTTTTTCTCATTTGAGGAACGCCATAATCTGCGCAGTTTATAACTTTGTATGCAATATTGTAACCAAGATCATGACTTTTCTCTTTGAGAAATTCAAATGCTTCCTGATGAGTCTTAAACATAAATCCATCTACATTTTCAAAAACAAAAACTTTAGGATCTAGTTCTTGCAAAGCTCTAAAATATTCAGGCACAGCAAAGCCGGCTTTTTCATCTTGAAACCCATCTTTTTTTCCAATTAAGTAGTGCCTAGTTTGACTATAAGGCGGACACGGTGGTCCTCCTATTAAACAATCAATACTAACAAACTTTTCTTTAATAGCCTTGAAGTCTAATTCACGAATATCTTTTTCTACAACTTCATCAGCGATTTTATTAACACGTAAGGTATCGCACGCTATCTTCCAATTATCTGTCGCAAATACTGTATTAAAGCCGGCATTATGAAATCCTATATCTAAACCGCCGCAACCGCTAAATAAACTTACTACTTTTATATCCACTTCAACAACTCCTCAATTACTAATTTAGCCAACAACGGCGGAACAGCGTTACCTATTTGCTTATGAATAGAATAATAACTGCCATAGAAATTATAATCATGTGGAAATGTTTGAATAGCAGCTAATTCTTTTATATTAAGTCTTCTGTTCTTCCAATGGAACGGCCCCTCCCAATGACCCGGACTAGCAATAATTGTCCAAGACGGATCATAAGGGTGAAGCTTCAAAAGAGAAGTCCAATATCTTTTCCCTGCAACGAAGATAGGATTTGGATAACCTTCTCTTGCTGTTAGCGAAATATAATTTTTCCCCATTGGAACACAAGACAATTCAAATGCGTATTTGCCTTCTACTACAATATTATTATTCATTAAATCAAGAGTGTCGTAATCACCAATCCAATCAATTACTCTCTCATAAGGTAACAAAGCACTATTAAGTTTTCTCTCAGACTCTGAACCATGAGTCTGCCTTAATGTCGCATTGATATGTTTTTTTGACGCCAAGAAAAAAATACGCTTCCTTTTTTGCGGAATTCCATAGTCGGCGGCATTCGTCTTAATCAATGAAAAATTGTACCCTAACTTTTCCATATTATTGACGATTGTTTCGATAGCTGCTCTATTAGTAGGATGAAGGATACTTTCAACATTCTCTAAAACAAACCCATCTGGCATAAGTTCGCCGATTATTTTAAAATACGGCTCTATCATATTACGCGGGTCATTGCTTGAATCGCGTTTTTCATTAGTGACCCAATATCCCGCTTTTGAAAAAGGTTGACAAGGAGGTCCCCCAATAATAATAAGCTTCTCCGGATTTTTTTTCTTTAATAAATTTGCATAATCAACTGAAGAAACTGTTTTAATGTCTTTGTGTAAATGTTCCGCGCTGTCAAAGCACTTGTTCATTTCAAGTGTTTTGACACTATCTTCAAAAAAATCCAAACTGGAAGCTACCTCAACACCTGCAAGTTGAGTTCCAATGTCCAAGCCACCTGCTCCTGAAAACATACTAATAGCAGTTAGTCCTTTAACAAATTGTTGTTTTCTATCATTTACTAAATATCTTTTAGGAGAATATTCTAAAATAATACCTCCATCGTCATTACATACAAATCTCTCTAACATAACAGCGAGTTGACTAGGACAGATATTAGAAAAATACTCTCTAGGAACAATAACTTTCTTTTTCATAATTACTTGCAAATCTCCCAAATACCTTTAGCTGGATTACTTATAATCCCTTGCTGCCTCAATTCTGTTCGAATCCAACACATTCTATATGCAAAAACAGTTGTATTCTCATAATCGTTCTTCTCTAAATATACTTCTTCATCTATCTTAAATTTCTCAATAACATATTGATTGATTTGCTTTGTTGTAACTCGTTTTTTCTTTGAAAGAAGCTCAACAATAGCATTTTTTATTTCATTCTTTGATGGTAAAATTTGTTTTTGCATATGTTTAATCCTTTTGAAGTTCAACTTCCATTATTTCAGAGATATCACAATTAAGAGCCTCACATATCTTTAACAAAATTTCAGTATTCACATTCTCATTTCGTCCTAATTTGGCAATAGAAGAGTAGCTAATACCCGACATTTTTTGCAAGTCCTGTTTCTTCAAATTTCGATCTATTAACAATTTCCACAACTTTTTATAAGTAATAGACATAGCAAACCTCTTCAACAGTTAATGCAAAAATTATACCATAACGCCTTAGATAAATCAAGGCAATTTCTACGCAATCGCAAAAAAATATGTGCAATCGCGTATTTTAAGGTCTTTTTACCAAAAAGAACAAGCCTAAACTCAGATTTATAAATTAATTTGCTATTATAAAAACAAACAAGCCAAACTTTAATAAAAACGTCATTAATCCAATTTTGCAACCGTGGCGTGTGCTTGTCTTGATACGAGAGCGGCGTCGCTTCGCTCCGCCGCGACAAGCACACGCCACGTAAACTTAACTCGACTGAAATACGGAAAAGCGGAGTGCTGACGGAAGCGGAGTCGCCCGCTGAACCGCTTGGGCGATCTTCCGCTTTCACCGTCACACATTTTCCGTTTTTTGACCGTATTTTACCATTCGTAGTTCAGTTACATTTGCGCATTTGCTCTATGACGGCTTTGCTCACCTTGCCCATGTAGCAACCTTCGTCCCAGCACGAGAAATCGTCAAAGAGAAGCAGTTTCTTATCTTCAAGTCCTATCGGACAGACAATATCTTCGTCCATAATGTCCGAAATAAAAAACTGAGGCAGTCCTTTGGAGTAGACCATCTTTTCGCCTGTTTTCTCCATATACTTCGTGAGGTACGCTATCGCTTCTCCAAGCATAGAACGATCTTCTACAGCCTTGAAATCGGACCTTCCAAACCGTTCGTTAAAATAAGTATTCTGAACAGTCTTTTGTACCCTCTTTTTGATGGGAGAATAGTCCATGACCTCAATAAGTTTTCCCGGCATCGAGCCTTCGGGAATATAGAACAAGCCGTGAAAGTGAAGACGGTGCTTTTCTGGAGAGCGTTCCCATACGCCAACATACTTCCAGCCTTTACGGTGGCACATCATCTTGAAACAGCCTTGTAGCTTCTTCTTAAAGCTCTCCTCGGTATGCTTTTCTCCGTCATAGGTGAACGTCACGAAATAGTTAAACTCCTGTAAATTTACCTTGCGAGTAAGCCTTACGCGCCTACAAATCAAATTTCTGATCTTCCTCTCAAACTGCGAATTTACGTAACTTATGGCACTATCTTCGTCCTTAAAATACGGCTTCATTTTGCCGATAATAAACTTCTTTCTTGCAGCTCTGGTTTTTCCGTTACTTTCCTTATACAATTCCTCAAACAATTCTTTTCTTGTCATTGTCCTTACCTTCGGCTGTGGTTCAGTTTGCTGTTCGCACTCCGACTCGGACGGTTCTTCATTTTCTGCACGCACAATAGGCGCATCGTCATTTGACGGTGCGCTTTCTTCTATCGTGATATTGACTTCCGTTTCAGCTGTCTGTTCCGTTTCATTATCCGTTACAACGATTTCTTCTTCCGGCGGTTTCGGACGCCGCCTTGACGGCCTTGTCGTGTGCGGTATTCCTATATAATGGCTGCCGTCAAAATAGATTTTACATTCGCCGTATGGCATAAAACCTCCTTTACAGGAGTACCGATTTATCTTGCAGAACCCGTTTCGTCGGTGTCCCTGTATAGTGAATTGATAAAATAACTGTTCTGCATTTTGAGTTCGTCAACGCTCGCTTTTTCCGTTACGTATTCAAGATAATCGCCGAGTCCGATGTTCGTTTTCTTCGACATATCGTTGAAATAATCGCTGAAACAGTCCGTCGAAAAACGGCGGCTGTAGATCTTCTTGTTCATCAGATAATATTTCTTGTTTTCCAGCTTTCCGTCCATAGTGCCGCGCTCTTTTTCTATCTTCAATATCGAATAGCCAAACCGATTAAAGATTCTTACGTTTCTGCGCCATATCCACGACGTCACGCATTTCAGCAAATGCACGAGCAGCGTATTATCGCCTCGACGGAAACGGAAATCGTAGTACATGGCAATAAACCGGTTGAACGCCCATTCGCTTATCATTTCTTCTATCGTGTAGAACGGAAGCGCAAGTCTTTGCTCTCCCGATTGCACGATATGGATTATGTCGCATAAATCTCTTGCATCGGCGCCCCAGCTTTCGGGCCGCTGTTCGTCCGTAAAGACTTTGATGAACGGGAAATTATCCACCGTTGCCGAGTGACGGCACATTTTGAGCCACGCATTGAACAGGTCATTCTTTTGGTTTGTTTCTTCCGTACCCTTCTTGACTTCCTTGAGTTCCAGATTGTTTCCGCGCTCCTTTCCTATCTCTGTAATTGCCACAACGCCGAATTCAAAGCTGCCTGCCTTCGGGTTATTTTCTATGACCTTTTTCCCGAGCCTCAACACGTCGAAATCGAGGATATGAGCGTGTCTACCTTCGGTGATCCCTTCCGGGAAAAAGTCCGATGCCCAGATGGGGAAATTGCCGTTGCTTACAAGTTCATTATCCTCTCGGATAGAATAGTTCGAAACAATAAGACTGCTTTCAATAATATAGATGAAATAGGCTTGGGCGTATGTTTCCAACACTTCAAACAGCATGCTGATTTTCAGTCCGTCGTTGTAAGTCTCACCATAACGGCAAATATCATAGCCGTATAATTGCAGATCTGTACGGCCATTCCTAAGGTAGCGATTTCCTTTCAGCTTTACCCATTCCTTGACCGTCGCAAGATTGTACACGGTGCCGTGTTCCATACAGAGCCTTAATTCGTCCTCGAAGGCTATCCACGGGAACATGGGAAATTTCATATCGTTGTTTTTGAGAATGTCGTATGCCTTTTGTCTGAACATCACTTCCTGCGAGAGAGTCATATCCGTAATAAGCGTCGTTTTCTTCTTACCCATTGAACCGCACGAAATAGAAACGATCGGCACCTCGTTGATAAACCCGCAATTACGGGCTTCAAAATGCCGCAGTCTGTTCAAAGCGATTGACTTTCTCCACCGATTGAAGATGATCCACGCTATCGTAGCAATACTCCACCACGGGAAGTGTCGGAAGATGACCTGCAAGTCGATAAACAGTTTGCATACCTGCGTATAGATAGACGCAACGTCAAACGACACAGAAAAGTAAAAGTAGTAAGCAAAGAAGGCTAATACGATACTTACGAGATTGAGATGAAATGCCCACAGTACGAGCCAGCATATCCACAGCCAATTCGTCTGTTTCAGAAAGTCGATATAGCCGAGTACAAACCGTTTCAAGGGCTGATATGTAACTCTGGATATCGATTTGAACGCTTTTAGAGGCAACGTATCTTTGTTGTGATTTTTGTTTCCGCTTGCATAGAGCCGTTTCAACGCAAAGACAAATACGATAACGCAAGGAAGCGCAATCGCAATCACCTTTGCGACAACCGCCGATTTATCCCCGACCACCAACCAATAACCGATGAAATTTTCCTTGTCTACAAGCAGTTCAAAAAACTGTACTGCCGAAATCTTGAACGCTTCAAAGTTCGAAGGAAGCAAGATATCCCACTCAATAACTTCCGACCAAGAATTTACCGTAGGCATGGTATTGTGCGCTATTCCGAATATCTCGCAGAAGTAAAACTTGATCGAATCTATCAGGTTGCCGCCTGCCTCGAACGCTCTAAGATAAGAGGTCGAAAAGACGAAGACGCCGAGAAAGACAAAGCCTACCGACACGATTGCCGAAAATATGATATTGACTGCATTTCGTCTGTTCATAGTACACCTCCTACCTGAGAGATAATCGTTTGACCGTCGGTCAATCGGCTACCCGTATAGACGAGATAGCCGACGACCAGAACGGTAACGATTAAGAGGCATACGGCAAGTATTCTCTTAACCGTTTTCATTTGTCATTCCTCCTTTTTCTCTTTTCGCTTTTTTCTTGCCCTGTCGATACTCTTAAACAGTGCGGCAACAGCCTTGAACGGCAACGAGATAATCCAGAACACCCCTTTGACAATCCACGGCAGAATCGGAAACAGTATGATTATCAAAAGGATAAGCAGCAAAACTGCAAGCAGGATCTTCCACCACTCATATCCATCGAACTCAACAGGCGGCGTGATTGCTCCAACCACGTCGACAGGACTGGATACAACGGGTATTACGTGATATACCCCGTCACGGTTAAAAGTAAGTTGGATAATATCGAAGTCCATAAACACCGTTTCCTGCGCCATATAAGCAGAGTCTTTAATCAGCAAACCCGTTTCGCTCTTTGTATCGTCAATATCCACGTCTCCGGAGAAATAATCCGTCACCGCAAACCGAAACAGAAAAGTCGTCTTGTCCTGTTTTTTAGCCGCCTCATAATACTCCTTAAACTCATCCACATCGCCTTCGTCAATTAAGAGAGTCTTTGCAATCCCTTCATTGTCGTATGAGACATCCTGATCGGTCACCGCATAAATCGGCTCTATGCCGAACACGTTTTCATCGGTAGGCACCTTTCCAAACAACGTAGCGAAAAATCCGTAATCGCACACCTTATCCCAAAAGCCATGATTTGCCGTATATGACAGCAAATCGTATTCTTCCGAAGCGTCTATCTCAACGCAGTTGTAACCCATAGTCCTGTCCTTGTCCACACTGTCCAAAAACAAATCGGCGCTGATCTGTCCCTCTTTGATGGGTAAGTATCCGTTGACACTACTCTTGTCATAGGAGTAAATCCAATCTTTCAGTGTATCGCTTGAAAGCACATAGTCTTTTGCGCTTGTGCCGCCCGTATAAAACAGATAAGACAATAATTCGCAAACGTCGTATGAATTTACTACAAACGAACTCAGTCCAATATTCGAATAGCAATCCACGTTATAGGACCAGTTATAAGTAATGACGGTAGAGCCGGGTGAAGAAATGACGTTTCGTCCGTACCCGAGCATATACCTCAGAGAATCCGTATGTTCGCCGATGTTTTTGCCAACGTAATCGCTTAATGCGTCATAAACGGCTTTGTCGGAAACGACAACAATGGGAGCCGTCTTATATTCGTACCATTCTGCCTTGACTTTCTGCAATTTTCCGTATTGCTCCAAAATGTCGTTGTCAACGCTAAAGTACACGCTTTCAAGCTGGTTTTGATGATCCTTTCCTGCAGAACTGGACTCTGTGCGATAATTCGTTCCTCTGACGTCAAGGGAAATGGTTTCCATCTCTCTTACGATAGAAACAAGCGTACTTTCGGCAGACGGATCGGGCCCGTAGCCTTTCACATAGCCCGAAAATATGTAAGAGCCTCCGCAAAGATAATCAACTGCATTGACTTGCCCGTATGTCGTAAGCTCAATCCCCGAAACGTCATATCTGCGTTCGTTGCTGTTTACCCTTTCCGCATAAGTCTCACCGTCAATCTCTCGATCAATCACCTTGAACTTATAAAACAGATTTTTGTAATTACTCTCTTCGGACTTATTCAAAAACTGCAAATCAAACTTTGCGTAGTCGTTTGGGTTGCCGTCTTCGTCATACGATACTGCCATCTGGATCTTGTTGCTCTTGCTGTTTGTCGATAAGTTCAGTCCCTTAGGGTTATAGACGTACACATACAGTCCGTAGTTTCCACGCATATTCGCTTTGTACGAATAGCAATACTCAACGAAATTGATAACCTGTATATCCTTGCTTTCATCGAAAGGATAATCATTTAAATCAAACGGTTCGCCGCCAACGGATGAGGACCGCAAGTCGTCCAATACGTTAGTCGTATCGAAATTCAACGTACCCTCCGCATAAGCGATATTCGGCGCCGCCGAAAAGACGACGCCGAACAAAATTGCTAATGCGATAAGACACGTCAATAGCCTGAATCTTATTTCACGAGTCATATCGCTCACCTCCGTCAAAAAATAATGGAAGGTTTAGACATTTCCATAGACCTTGCGACCTCAATGGAATCAGACGTATAGCCGAGTTCAATACGGAAAGTCGCGTCGGAATAGGTTCCCTTGTACGTCACCGTAAATTCAACAATGCCTTTGCTTGCGTTGTTGCAGTTCTTGGCTGCGTTCAGCAAGGCGTCAACCGATTCGATATGAACTCCGCCCGTAAAATCTCCCGAAGGCAACGGCGCCACATAGCCGTTAAGGATATCCTGAGCGCCTTCAAGATCTTCCGTATCGACACGACCGTCTTGTAAACCCGCTCCGATATGATCCATTGCCTGTTTTGCGTTTACCACTCTCGAATGCGCTTTTTCTTCATTCGTCAACGCATTATACTTTGTGTTTGCCGTGTTCAGCATGGAAGCCAAAGCGTTAAAGTTCCCCGTTTTGCTTGCAGTAACAATAAGGTCGACAAAACTCTGAGCGTTTTCCGTCATCTCGCCTTCCGCATCGGAACCGATAAACAGTCCCGCCTGCATAGCAATTTCTGTAAGGGTGTAACTTGCGGTATAGCCGAAGGAATCGGTAAACTGACCGCTGACCGTCTTTGTGAATTCGTCCTGAATGGTATAGTTTGTATAAACAGGTACGCACTCAACGGTATAATTCTTTTCTTCGCCCGTATAGTCCACACGATAAACCCCATCAGAATCGGCTGTCGGAGTAGTCATTGACGAAGTGCCGTATTTGAACGTATAATTGAGAGATTTAATCTTCTGTGCGTAATCGACCAGACACACCGCATTTACCTTATCGTCCGAATTTGCAACCGCTTTGATGACAACCTGTTCTCCGAAGTCTTTCAAGCAGTTGACCGTAATACTTTCTCCGCTTGCCGTAATCGTTTCGCTGATGGTAACATAATCGTCTATCGTCTTACCGCTTGCCCATTCCGATTCGGAATTCTTCCAGGAAATTTCCCACAATACCGTTTTATCGATTGCAGTCTCAGGTAAAATTGTAGCCGATAGCGTTACGCCATCGCTGTTTTGCGTAGTAGCGGAAAGATTTGTAAGCCGCATGCTATTCTGACTTGCATAACTGACCACCATTCCTTCGTTGTGGTTCAGTTCAAAATCCACGGTGCTGTTTCTCTGTCCGTTGCTTTGAAAAGACGCAACAAGTATCACCGCCAATACAACGAACAAAGCGGCCAAAACACCTGCCGTTACTTTGATAATAGTTTTTGTTGATTGTTTCATTTGTTTTACTCCTTAGAAAATGATTTGCTCTTTATTAAGTTCCACTCCGGAAACGTCCTCCGGCAATGTAAAGTAAAGAGTTACGCTCTGCTCACCGTTATACGACGTTACGATAAGAGCATACATGTCTTCGTAGCTTTTGCCGTCACAGTCGCCAATTGTATTGTTGGGATAAACCGCCTGTAAAACTTCCGTGACTTTGCCTTTGGGAGAAACCGTAAAAGACGATTCCTCTCGCTGAATATCAAACCCGGCAGTCAGATCGGTTTCTGCTTGGAATGAGTACACCTGATCGTCCAGAGTGAAGTCAAAATCCTTGCCTTCCACAACGTGAGGTACGACTTTAACGGAATACCCGCTTGCGTCTCCGCCTGCCGAATTGAAGATATATTTGACGTCAACTTTCAAAGGCTTTTTAGGTGACGCCAAGTAACCGCCTGATGTCGTCAAAACGTCTTTGCCGTCCACGGAAACATAAAACGTTTTGAAGTCGCTCGTTAATCCGCCTGTGAAATAGACAATTGCACCGACAATGCCTACAACTACCATAACGAGCAGAACATATCCGATAACTTTTGCAACCGTATTTCCTATCTGCACGCTTTTCTTCATAGGCTCACCTTAAAACGAAAGAGTTGTTTCATCCAATTTGACAGAGGAAACGCCCGTACTTACCCAGAATTTGACAGATGTAGACAAACCGCTTACGCTATCCGTTACCTTCAGAACGTAATAACAGGAATCAATGTGGGATGCGTTATATGCGCCGCCCTCTTTATATTCCTCTGAATAAGCCGTTCCCAGTCCTTCCATCCATTCTTCGTAATAAACGTAGTCGTTGTAGTACCAAGTTCCGGCGCCGTATTCATCGTTCTCGGAGTGAGAATAGAAGAAGGTATCCAAAACCTTATTCGTTGTAACAGTAACTACGTTGTCGTTCACGGTCGCAGAAATGCCGAGATATTCCAACAAATCCGCCAAGTCGACCATCCTTACATTTTCGATGGTAGTACCGCCAAAAGAGTCGCCGAAATTATCGCTGACATAAAGTGAACCGACCGCTTCGATTTCCGCACTCAAATCATACGAACCTACTTCATTCCAAACATTTCCGAGATTGACGGTAAACACCGTGCTGCTTTTGCTCGGAAGGTCATAATATTCGCCTCTGCCCGCATTAGAAACCGGCGAGGTCGCAGAGGTCAAATAAAGAGAAGAAGCAACTCCTCTAAAAGATACGATACAGGTAGCTGTATAGCCACCCTGCCTTGTCGTAACAGTAATTTTAATCTGGTCGGAACCGAACGGCTGGTAACAAGTAACAGTTGCTTCACTGCTTCCATCGTAAGCAGGAGTAACGGTAACATAGTCCGTTACCTCTTCCTGCTTAGAAGGATTACTCCATTCGATACTCCAGTCCACGAGTTTATTCGTTGCGTCCGTTGGATACACCGTTGCCGTCAGCGTTTTACTGACCGAATTATCTTCGGCAAGCATAGCAAAGGAATTCATTGCAAGCTTTACGTTAGCCGTACTGATACATTCAGCCGTAAAGTCATTGGCATACGCTTGTTCTTGCGCCTGCTCTTCTTTTTCTTCCTCTTTATCCGAAAGCGTCAAAGTTAAAGATGCAGCCATACCTACCAAGAGAACGGCTATCAGGATAAAGACGATAACCCACTTAACAGCGTCTGATTTTTTGTGTTGATTCAAATCGTTATACATAGTAACCTCCTGTTTTTTTGGTTAAAATACCATAAGCTGCGGTCTATGAAACTAAACCGCAGCCATACAGTATCGTGTGATTATGCCGTTATCTCAGAAGCATGTTCAGCATCGACTTATCCGAGCTTCTGTAAGGCTTCACGGCACATTCGTAAATTTCGCCGTTTTCGTCCACGGTCTGAACCGAATATGTATTACCGGCAATGATTTTCCCGGTCGCTTCGTCCTTGATTTCGAAAGGCTTGGCAACAAGCTGCGCCGCCATCTGATCACCGAATACGATGTCAAGTACGGTATAGCCGCCTCTGTCGGGCGGAACTACGGCTACTTTGACGTCTTTGCCGCGGATATTGCCTTTGATGAAATATGAGAAGAAAGTTCTGCCGTCCTTCTCAAAAGTCTCTCTTTCAACGAAAATCTGTTTGTTATTGGTGTTCTTTACCATTATCTGAAATCCTCCTTTTTATCCTTTTTTCTGCGAAATGGCTTTCGCTTCCGCCTTGCTCTTTCCTTCGGAAATTGCTTTCTTGTACTTGTAGATACCTGCGTGATCGGTCTGGCACTGCAAATAGCCCGAACGCATACCGGCTTCGTAGTCGGTCAGTTCCTTGCCTTCTTTAGGACCGTAGGTATGTACCTTTGCTTTTCTGTCTGCCGCATATCCCTTTGCTCTTTTCGATGGAACGGACCAACGACGTTTGTTGTACTTACTGTTTTTCTCTGCCACAGTAAAATCCTCCTGTAAATGTGATTTGTTTTGCCCGTCATGCCGTTAGCACAGCTATTAAGTTGTTTATGGTAACGAACGCTTACACTTGGACCGCTGTCCTATGCGATTTTCTTGCGGTGAGTGGCCACTCTTATCTTTCGAAGTACCGCATAGATTTCGCCTCAATTTCACTGCGTTCGGTTACGCCTTTTTAGTCGATATAGGTACGAATGTACGTATTCGACGGAAGCCTTTTGCCATCGATGTGTTTACGGTCTTTATACAGAAGCTGATACTTGCTATCGCGCAAAAGCGTTCTGCGATAATAGGTGTCCACACTCAAAACGGCATTGTTTTGTTCGGCGTTTACTATCAAGTAAAGCTCTTGCTTCACTATGTAATCGCGCGTCCGATACACGTTCTCAAACAGTTTTTCGTTCTGTGCCTTGTCCATCTTTGCCTTCTCCTTTTTCTTTATTTTTTATGAACTCAGCTAATTGCTGCTCATAACGCCGTATCATACATTCGGAAACCCGATGGATCAGATCTTCCTGTTCTGCCGGTAACGGACTGCCTTCTTCCGCGCGAACCTTGATATATAAAGGCACGGTCACCATTTCATCGGATTCGCTTTTTCTTAGCCCGATACAAGCTACCATTTGATACCTTTCGACCATCTGACTCTCCTTTGGGGCAGGGAATTGAATAACCCCTTCACTTAGAAGCCACGAAAAAGGCAAAAATTAACCCCCTACTGGAAAAATTTTTTAATTTTGTTATAAATTTTTTGTAGCCGATTCCAAACCGCCACCGGATTAATGCCTAATTCAGCCGCAATTTCAGACTGTTTGCGGTCCAAAAAATATACCTGTTCAATTAACCATTTTTGATCTACCGTCAATGTTTCTAACGCATAACGTAACTGTCTGATATCGTCATTATGGAAAGTTTTTTCTTCTATATCGCTTTCCTGGTCAGCTATTTGGAATCCGCTTTCAATAAGCGTTTCCAAAGATTGATGACGGCGAGTTTCTTTACGATTGACACGCTTTTCTTCCGTTTCAATCTGCTCATACTGCCTTGCAAATTCATCCGAAACTTCAATTTCGACAAATGTGCCATTGATTTCATACTTGATTTTTTTCATGCCGAACTCCTTGTGATTTTTGAAATCCGCAGAGCCGGTTTTCCACAAACAAAAAGACGGCAGGAAAACAATCAAAAGTGCTTTCCTTGCCGTCTTGCGGTCTGCGGAATATTTAGTTTTTAATTTACTAAGCTACCATACTTGCATTCTCGATTAAGACTTGTCCGTTGTCTAAAAATCGAACAATCGTCTTAAATCCCTTTAAGACAATTTCTACCGTTTTGCTGGTTTTATCTATTCGACAAACCAGTTTGTCGGCACCGTTTCTTACGTCTTGCACAAGCTCACCTCCATTTTCGTTTTCGCAAAGACAAACTTGACTTTCGTGAAGAAATATGATACATTATTATAAATAGTCATATTCATATGTCCTACTTGAACTTTGCAGCTCAATTTTATCAGGATTGTTAAAATGCGAAAAGGCCAAAACCAGACAAAACAGGACATAACAAGACAAAAAGAAAGGGGTGAGATTTATGACTTTTAATCAATTTGTTCAGAAACTTTATACTCATTGCGGGAATGGCAATACGCAACCAAACTTTCTTCGAGAATTGTTTTGTAAAATTACAAATGCGCAAGAAGATCCCATCTTTGAGAAAGACGATGATTATTTAAGGAAGTTTTTTAGTGGAACAAGAAATCTGCCCCAAAAAAGTGCTTCTTATTTATTGACTCATTTAGATAAAGGTAAATTTGACACCTACTTATACGATTTACTAGCAGAAGATGCCCTCACAGAGCTATGTAATGATTTTGAGCCCTTTATTGGCAACGCATCAAATGAGAATATAACAACAAAACTATCGGAATTATTTACATCAATTCTTAAAGCTATCGCAACAAAAAAAGAGGTGGCGACAAAAAGTGCCTCCACAATAGAAATCCCAAATTTAGTTTTAGAAAGAGAGTTGACTGAGATAGTAAAAGAGTTAGCGTCTCTTCCTCCTGAAAAACGCAAAATCAATCTGTCTTATGATCCGTATAGGGTTGATAAGAAAATCCTTCCTGAAAATTTTTCTTTAATTAAGGAAATAAAACAAGATGTTGTAGAAAACTACGTTTTTATTGAAGATCTGTTCAAAAATGCTTCTCAAACCAATGCATCATTTTTTGATCAGTTTGCTTCGGAAGTAAAATATGTATGTGATAACATGATTTCTCAACCACATTCGCAGGAAATAGTCTTCTATGAAATGGTAAAATGGCTTAAAAACAGAGTTTCTTGCAAAAGTGATATTGCTTGTAGAAAAATTATCTCTTTTTTCGTCCAAAATTGCGAGGTGTTTCATGCGTTTACCGAATAAAGTTATTTCTTACAATGAAAGTATAACTTCCAAATTTCCAATAATATTGAACCTCTTAAAAAGCAAAGACTATAAAGTCATGGAACTATATGAAAAACTTAAAGCAGATTTGGATATTGAATGCTTTATTGAAACATTAGATTGTTTATTTGCTCTTGGAAAAATAGTAATTGACTACAAAGCAAGGAGAATTCACTATGTTGTATGAAATATGGTGTGATAAATTTATAAGTAATGGAAGTCCGCGTGGTATTATACACTTTAACGAAAAATTAAACATTGTTAAAGGACACGATTCTGGTACAAACTCTATCGGCAAATCCACCTTTCTTTTAGCTATCGATTTTGCTTTTGGCGGTAACTCATATGCAGAAGATAAGCGGTTAATTAAAAAAATAGGTCATCATTTAATAAATTATTGCTTCAAATTCAATGACGATTTTTATTATTTTTCGCGAAATACCGCCCAACCCAAAGAGGTTAATATTTGTGATGCGGATTATACTGTTAATGAAACCATCTCCATTGACGAATACAATAATAAGCTCTTAGCGTTATATGGCATCAACCTACCTCATATATCCTTCCGGCAAATTGTCGGAAGATACTTCCGTGTGTATGGAAGAGGCAGTTCGAATGAAAGAAAACCTCTTGCATCTTATGACGGTGAGGCACCCAAAGATTCTCTTATTGCTCTTCTAAAATTATTTAATGGATACACGCCTATTGAAAAATTGTTTTCGGATATAAAAGAGAAAGAAGAACGGAAAAAAGCTATTATTAATGCCGACAAATATAATCTTGTTACTATTATAAAAAGTAAAAAAGATTATCAGAAAAACTTAGCAGATATTGAACGTTTAACTGAAGAATTACAATCTCTGGCTCGTTTTGGTCGTCAAGAATTATTATACCTCGAACCGGAACAGGCAGAAGAAGCTGCAGAATATAAAAGTCGCTATGAAGCACTAACAAGACGAAAAAAACAACTATGGGTGAAATATTATTCTGTTAAAAATAATGCGGAAAAAACGCGCACTTCAACGGCACAAGACTTTGAATCTTTATTGCGATTCTTTCCGAATAGCAATATTAAATTACTAAAAGATATTGAAAATTTCCATTCGGAACTTACTAATATATTAAGCGACGAGTTCAAAAATTCAATGTCAGAATTGTTGAAGATGATAAACGAAATTTCGATAGAACTTACTCAAATTGAGGTTCTTTTGAAGAAATTAGAGGTGCCCAAAAGGATTGCTGACAGTACGTTAAAAGCATATGCAGAAACTCAAGGCCAAATTAATGAACTAAAAAAGCAAAACGAGCTGTATACAGAAAAAAAGGACATTGAAAGCGATATTAGAAAATTAAAATCTAATTATCAGAAGCTTTTTACCGATATCTACAAAAAAATTACAGATGACATAAACAAGGTTATGGCTGAAATGAATGCGTTTATTTATGGCAAAGATGTAGTCGCTCCATCATTACTTGTTTCCAAACCAAATTCTTATAGTTTCGGAATAGACGTCGATGGCGGAACTGGAACAAATTATAAAAATCTTATATTGTTGGATCTTGCTTCTTTGAAACTTACAGTATTGCCAACCATTGCACACGACACTATTCTTTTCCACAATATTGGACAAGACCCAATGGTGAAAATTTTGGAACTCTATAATAAATGTGAAAAACAAATATTTATTGCCATAGATGAGTCAAAGAAATACGATAAAACGGCGCAAGAAATAATCGATAATAATAAAATACTGGAATTATCTGGCGGCGGAAACGAGCTATTCGGCTCTTCTTGGGTTACGAAATCTGTAGATGATGATTTATTGGAGTGAATATGAAAATAACATATAACAAACTTTGGAAGTTGCTTATAGACAAAAAAATGAATAAGCAGGATTTGTGCAACGCAACCAAAATCAGTGCGGCAACTATGGCAAAACTTGGTAAAGGAGAAAATGTGAATACAGAAATCTTATTACGTATATGCAATGCTCTTGATTGTGATATCACAGATATAATGGAAATTGAACGAGGATAAAAGCATGTCAAGAGATCATATCATTCCCCAATTTATTTTGCGCGGCTTCGCTATTAATCCTGCTGCAAACAAGCAAAATCAGAAAATAATGATTTACGACAAGGATACAAAGCAAGTCCATACTAAAAAAATAGCAGATACATACTCTCTGCTCGATTTTAATTCCCCCGAAACAGAAAAATATTTAGCCAATGAATACGAATCAAAGGTTGCTAAAATTTTTCAACGTGCTTCAAAAGCCACATCAGAAAAGCAACAATCTATATCCCTTTCCAACAAGGAATATAAAATGCTTTTTCGATTTTTTGTTATTATGTGGCGAAGAAATAATATTCAACTTGAAAAAGCAAAAGAAATGGGTATTCAGCTTGAAAACATGTTGAAATCATTGTTTGGAAATCATTATAAAGAAATGCTGAAACCGGAGTATAAAGATTATTCATTTGAGAAAATGTTTGATGAAAAGATGGATGATGTTAGAAAAGCCCTATACGATAAAGTTATTCCTGAAACCAAAGATGATGATCCGACTGTACTTAAAACAATCAAGCATTACTCCCCTTTTATTGTTAACAATACATCAAATATCCATTTCCTATTACACAACACATATGCAACATTAAGATACATGGTCCCTAAAAGCCAAAATGAGATATATGCGGAAGATATTCCGGGCATAATGATATATCCTATTTCAAAAACCCTATGTTTTTGCATGTTACTCAGTGAAAAAGAAATAGATACAGACAAAGAAGAATTTAATATTCCAATTGAAGTTTTGTGTAACGATAATGATATTAAACTACATTTTATTGATGGTTATATAACGCAAACCGCAAAAAGTTTTATTGTTGATAAAACAAATATAGATTTTATAAAATAAAGAGGATAAAAATGAAAAAATTAAGTTCATATTATATAAGATTAAAAAATGCTGTTTTAAAGTTATCGGAATCATCCGATTGGCATTCAGCGGTATTAGAATGGCAAATAATAGATGTCGTCGAAGATGACACATTGAGTGAATCATGCGTCTGTGGAAAAGAAAATTTAAGATATTTATTTACAATACAAAATACAATAAACAGAAATATACTATATCCTATTGGAAGCTCATGTATAAAAAAATTTGAACGCACAGATCTTTACGAATTAGCATCTGTGAAAGAGCAGCTCTTTAAACTACTTCACGCAATTGAAAGGAATAGTTTTATCACTCTATCATCTGAATTTTTTTCACGAAAATTGTTACGTTACCTTTATGATAATGATGCTTTTAATGCAACATCTTACAATGGTTTTGAGCCATACAATGATTATAAATTTTTACTAGATATGTTCAATAAAAGAAACAGAAGTGAGAATCAAGAAAAAAAAGCTACAGCAATAATTCTAAATTCTATCAAACCATATTTGCAAAACTTATTAAAAAACAAGATAAAAAAATTCAGCTAAATCACAGATGTCTCATGAAATTGACTTTTGTCTTTCAGAGGTGCCACCATTGCCTAAATTGTCAAGGAGCACTGGTTATCCCTCGTCAAGCATAATCCAGTGCCTAATTCCTTGACAATTCAAGTCAATATGGTGGCAAATGTTTGTTGACAAAAGTCAATTCCAATAAAGGAGTTAAAATATGAACAATTGTGTAATTTATGCTCGTTTCAGCTCCCACGGACAAAACGAACAAAGTATTGAAGCACAGGTACGTATTTGTAAAGAATATGCCGAAAACAAAGGTCTTGATGTTATCAACCTTTATACAGATAAAGCAAGAACAGGAACAAACGACGCTCGACCTGCATTTCAGAAAATGATATCAGACGCTAAAACCGGCGCTTTTCAATACATAATCGTCTACATGTTTGATCGGTTTGCCAGAAATCGCAGAGACAGCATTATTTACAAAGAGATGCTGAAAGAAAAATACGGCGTAAAAGTCATCTCTGCTTTGGAGCCGATTGCCGAAGACGAAGGCGGTGAATTTTATGAAATGTTCCTCGAATGGAATGCTGAAAAGTACAGCAAACGTCTTTCCAAACGAGTACGCGATGGTCTTGACACCAGCATCGCAAATGGAACCTTCTGCGGCGGTTTTATTATTTACGGCTATCAACTCGAATTAGAACCCGTTCCAGGAAAGCAAGGCAAGTTTATCAAACGTGTTGTTATCAACGAAGAAGAAGCCAAAGTCATCCGCTATGTATTTGAGCAATACGACAAAGGCGTAAGCAAAAAGCAAATTGCCGCGGATCTAAACGCGCAAGGAATTCGTGTTAAAGGCAAGCCCATTTCACACAAGACTTTTGATAATTACATGAAAAACACGAAATACACCGGCGAATTCTATTTCGGTGAGAGACTTTGTACAAATATGTACCCTGCAATTATCGATAAAGAGATGTTTGAACGAGTACAAAAGAGACTTGCGGATAATCGTTACTTTTTGGGTGGTAAAGAAACAGCAAAAGAACCCTACCTTTTAACTGGCAAATTATTCTGCGGACACTGCGGAACTGAAATGGTTGCAGGTGGCGGTAAAAGTAAGACGGGAAAAAAGTATTACTACTACGAATGTAAAAAAAAGAAAAAGAAACTTTGCGATAAAAGAATCGAACATAAAGATAAGCTCGAAAAATATGTTGTTGAAAACGTAGTCGCCTTCCTATCCGATGAATCCAACCTAAAAATTATTACCAAAGACGTGTTGAAGTTTTTTGATTCTCGCACGGACGAGAGCGAACTCAAATCTATACGAAAAAGGATAGCTGAAATTCAAAAAGAAGCAGATGCGGCCGCTAACGCCTTTATAGAAGCAAAAAGTCAGTTGCTGAAACAACGTATAGAAAAACGTATGCAAGAATGTGAAGTGTTGCTTGCTGACTTGGAAAATGTAAAAGCCCGCCTCCTTTTAGAACGCGGACAGAAACTCACCGAACAGGATATCAAAGCCTTCGTTAATATAATTTTACAAGGTGATGTTGAGGACATCGAATTCAGAAGGCGACTGATAGACAATCTGGTCTATAAAGTCTATGTGAGTGATGACGATACCTATATTTATTTTAATATTAAGGGTGGCAATCATATCGAGGACATAACATTAGAAGATACAAAAGCCGCTCTAAAAGAAGTTAATAGAGTTCAAACGCAACGTGACCCTGCCCGCCAAGTGCAACCCGTTTGAACACATTAGTGTTTGACGGGTTTTCTTTTTGTCTTCTACCTCGTAAATAGAGTTTAATAATTCCTTTTGTTCGCTTGCCCTTAATAAAGAAAATTATTTAAATTTATCTAACATTCAAAAAAACTTTTCAAAACTGAATTGTATAACTATTTAAAACATGAATCGTTAGTTGAAGCACAAATAATGTTGATAGTAAATTATTTGGTTGCATTATTAATAAATTCCCAAAACAATAAAATTTCAATTTATAAAAACTTTAAGAATAAAATGGATGACATACAGCTATTTACCGACAATACAAATTAACTATAATTACTTTTGTGAAAATTACTAAAGGTGTGCGAGTTTTTTCGCACATCTTTGTTGGTTTTATTTAGTTTATATTTCTACCATATACTATTACAAATTTTTAGTAACACTATATCCATCAATTATAAAAATTTACTAGATTTATTAAATTGTTATATAAATTAGGTATATACCCTCTATTATTACAACGAACGATAACATTATTGATGGAAAAATTCGCTTGAAAATTTGCACAATATATAGCTTCAAAGTATCTACAAAAAGGCATTTTCCTTCCACTTTTACGAGGTTGTGGATAATTAATTTCATCTTGCAATGTCATCCAAAATATTAAATTTATTAAATAATCCGCATCGTAATTTTGTAAATTATAATTTCCTATGCAATTTGTACCATTTTGATACACATCCTCTAGTAATCGTGAAATTTTAGTATACTCATTAGGATTTTGCATTATATAATTATGTAAGGTACAACATATATCAACATGCGTTGGCGGATTTCCATTTAATAACAATTTATAATCACCATTTCGCTTATAACCCGGATATTGAATTGTTATGTTTGTATTCTGGACATTGAAAGAACTACTCCCTAGTTGACACAATTTTTTCATATACTGTATTCCATTTAAATAATCCATTTTTCTCTCCCTACTTCTACTCTTCGTAATCTAATGACACTCTAAATAATACAGGTTTAACACATTCTTGTTTAAGCATTTTTCCATTTAATTTAAATAATTTTGGTTTTTGCGACCTAACATTTGAAATATAATATACAAAATGGTTTTCATTTGCATTTAACTTTTCATATTCATTGTCGGAAATATAAAAATCTAAATAACTAATATTCCCCGACTTTGATTTTACTTCAATATGTATTTCATCACCATTTTCATTAAAGGAAAGAATATCATACCCCAAGGTGGAATCACCCGAAACAGCCTTAACTTCCTTTGCTTTATCTTTCAATCCTAATTTGGTTAATTTCTCTTTTTCAAAGTTATATACTATTTCCTCGCCTAATGAACCAACTGCCATTTGGTTTTTATGTGCCCTAATATAATCTTTTGAATTTGTTGTATTATTTAATTTATTAAATTCATGAATGCCCAAAATTGCAAAATCCGTTATTTCTTCAACAACCTTTTTATCTATTTGCTTTTCTTCTTCCGATAGTGTTTCTTCTTGATTTTCATTTAGTAAATCCATTAAGACAGGTAAATGCGACATTTTTATATCCAACGTTGCTTGACTCAATTGTTTCCCAAAAAGTTCATAAAATTGCTTTGAGATTATTGGTTCTTCTAATATTTTTATTGAATTGTCTTTGAATTTATAATACCCCGTATATCCATCAGCAAATTGTATATCGCTTTCATTGATTGAACATTCGCTTTCATAAATGCCATACGCAATAATTTGATTATTATATTGAAAAAGAATTAACGCATTTTTATCGACTGAAAGGTTGTGCCTTTTGTAGTAATAAGTGTTTCCTCGATTCGGCATAACAATAGTCAAAAACTCCTTTATATCTTTTAATCGTGGAAATACTTCTTTGCTTGTAGGAAGAACTCTAATTGAAGACATAATAATGTCATCATCTTGCTCAAATGCATACCAATCGCTTAACCCATTATATCCTTTACTTCCACGACAATTATAACACAAACTTTGAATAAACGGTCTCCTCTCGTTGTCGTGTCTATAGCCAAAACATCTTGGACATGGATAATAAACATCTTGATTTGAATGGCGAGAACACGATGGACAAGATTTATATAAAACCCCATCTCTCAATAAATATTTAGAATCATTTAAGTTGTTTATCATTTATAAATTTTCCTTTATGCGTTGCAAATTAAAAGTTCGCTTATTTTGCCACGGCTGCCGCCTTTGCTGTTTATCATACGAGTTGCATAAACTCTGTGAATTTTATATTCGTTATATAAGTCATCAAAAAAGTTGTCTTCTTGATTAGCGTTTTTAGGGTCTGAATTGCTAAGCAAAACTTTTGCACCCTTCTTGTCTATTTCTTTAATAAAGTTCGCTAAACGGATTTGTTCATCATCGTTGAAATCTTGTGTTTGATAACCGGTAAAACTTGCCGTTTGCGTAAGTGGTCTATATGGCGGGTCAATGTAAACAAACGTATCATTATCTATAAACACTTTCGATTTTGAATAATCCCCACAAACAATAACAACGTTTTGAAGTGCTTTTGCAACATTCATTAAATTCTTTTCATCGCAAATTTTAGGATTTTTATAATCTCCCATTGGCACGTTATATTCGCCTTTTTTATTTACACGATAAAGTCCATTGAAACAAGTTTTATTTAGGAATATAAATAATGACGCCTTCTCACAAGATGTTTTATTGTTTAATTGCAGAGTGTTGAATCTTGTTCTAATATTATAATAGAAAAGTTTTCTTTTTTCAGTATTGTATGACAGAAATTCAGTTTGTAAAGTCAATAATTTACTTATAAGTCTTTCTACATCGCTTTTAATAACTTGATAGCAATTTATAAGTTCGGGGTTTATGTCGCTAATGTAGAGTTCTTCAAAATCATATTTAGAAAGCACATTAAACAAAAGTGCGCCACCACCAACCATTGGCTCGGCATATTTTGTCAAAACTTTATCGCCACTATCTGGAATAAACTTTTGAATTTCAGGAAGTAACTGCGTTTTACCACCAGCCCATTTTATAAATGGCTTTAATTCAACTTTTCCTTCCTTTACATAGCGAATCGTTCTTTTATCAATAGGCTTTTCTGCATCAGCAGGAATTGTCCACATAAAACCAAGCCTATCTGCGCCTTCAATCCTATTTTCTTTACAAAGTTTTAATACTTGCCTTTGTGTAATATTCCACTTTTCAGCCGCTTGTTTTGCTGTCATTAAACCATTCATTTTACCGCTCCTTTCTTATGCTACTATTATATACCAAACTTGGAACAATAGCAAGCATTTTCTTGTTCAGTTATATAATATTACTTTTGTAAAAATTACTAAAGGTGTGCGAATTTTTTTGCACACCTTTGTTGATTTAATTATTAAGTTAATAAAACTACCGCTCTTCCATTCCTAGAAATGCAACTAGGTCGTCATAGTTTAAGATGATTTTCTTGCCTGATAAAAAATAACGTATCTTATCAGTTAAGCATAAATTTATAATGCTGTTATACGTGAGTGCTGTGTCTTGAGCTTTCTGTTTTATCAAGTCTAATGCATCATAAATTGACCTCATTCTTGCTTTCATTTTGAATTCCCCCTTTTGATATTTTTGCAGTAATTATGCTTGATTTTACGACCACGCAGAAACCCTTGTTTTTATGATAAAACTATACTTATAGGGGTAAAATTCAAATTTGGTTCCCTCGATGCCGCCACATTAGACCGTGTTGAACCCCAAGGGGTTGTGCACGGTCTTTTTCATGCCACAATATATTGTGTTTTTGTAATTTTTCTCCGAAATATTGCCGTTTCGTTGTGGTCATCGTAGCACAGTTCTCGCGGAAGTAAACGGAAAAAATATTGCGGAAAATTTTATATTTGTTTTTTTAAGCCGTACAGGTTTCCTGTACGGCTTTTCTTGTCCGTTTTCCGCTAAAAAAGCGGGTGAAACATTTCCCCCGCTTTCAAATTAAAGCATTAACGCCAACAGCATACCCACCGAGGCGGCAAGCGTGGCAAAGCTAATCACGTATGACATAATCAGCGCGAAATTGTCCGTTTTCCGTTGCCGTTCTAACTGTTGCCGCCGGCGCTCCTGTCTCGACTCTTTTTCCCGCAATTCTCTTTCGGCCAACTCTATGCGCCGCCTTGCAATGTCGTTCCTCGCCCGAGCAAGCTCGTTTTTTTCTCTTTGCAGCTCTTGCCGCGCTTGGTCAAGCTCTATTCGCGCAAGCTCGTTTTCGTTCTCCTCCTGCTCCCGAAATATATTGTCAAAGTCTCTCGGGGATAAGTTTATCGCCATGTTTCTGCCTCCCTGCTTGTTTTAATATTAGCACAATTGTGCTAAATCGTCAAGGATATCTCAATCAAAACAGGCTGACTCTCATACCGAACCGTCCACAGACTGAAATTTTCCCTATCTGACTTTCGCCCGCAACCATCAAAGTCGCAAAATACATTTTTTTATTAAATTTAGTTGACTTTTTTTTCGCCCCCTGCTAAACTTAAAGGCGGTAGAGGGGCGGAGGCTTCTCCCCCCTGCGCCTATTCATTTTTGACCGCTCCCGCGTGGGGCGGTCGTTGCTTTTATTTGGCTACTTCTTTTTTAATCGCCCGAACCATTGCCGCCGCGCTCCGGCTGTCCTTCGCGCCCTGCTCAATCAGGCACGCAAGGAACAAACGAAACGCGGCAAATTTCTTTTCAGTTTTTTCTTTACTAATATAAAATTTGCGCATGTAAGAACTAACCTACATTTTTTTATTTTATTGCTTTGCTTGCCAACCGGCATAAAGCCTTAATTCTTCGCCGTCGGGAATCTCCGCCTTTGTATCGAAGTCCCACAGATTTATTGCTTCCGTTTCGGTATACCAACCCGTAAAAACATATCCTTCACGCTTGGGTACAGGCAGCTCGGGAATCTTTTCGCCGCTTTCAACGTCCTCTGCCCTGAAATACCCCCTGTTGACTGCTGCGGAGTAGTTATTCATAAACGCTACATTTGATATAGATAAATAAGCTTTCCCCCAATAAGACTGATCTACTTTATCAGATTCATCGTATAACTCTTTATAAACATATATCTTAGGTTCCCACTCAATTAATGTAAAAGGAATCATCCCGCAATACAAAATTTTAAAACAATGAGGAAACAGTCCGTCTTCCCATAACAGATTATTTGGGTAAAAATAAAACAAGGCCTCCCTGCAAATTTTCTTTATATTATCATGTAAATATAGTCGTTCCAAATTAGAGCTTTCTATTCTATAATTTCCACCGCTAATCCATGAACGTTTATAATACCCTATGTGCGTCACATCCATTCCGTCAATTGTGGGCGGAACGTCGAGAGAAGTCTGCTCCTTGCCGATTTCAGTCAAACCCACGATTGCAACTTCGCGGTCATCTGAATTTTGAGGGAAAAAGGTATTCTTGCCTATGACAATATATTGCCAATAACCGTCTTCATATATTTTGTGATTTTGAATACACGCTGTTAAACCAGTAGTCAAAAATACAAATGCGATTAAAAGGGCTATATGCCTGAAAAAATTTGTTCCTTTCATTATTCCCGCCATTTTATTTTTTGCGTCTTCCATACTGCCTCCGATTTGAACAACGACAAACAAACGTATTTTTAATGTGCCTTGAATTCGCAAAACAGCTTAAAACTCTGCACCCCATTCGACGATGCAGTTTCCGTTCCAACCGTTCTCCCAACCGTCGGGCTTGCTTTCGTATGCTGTTTGAATAACCACATCCGTCAATCCGTCAAATACGCCTTTTTCTATTACCGTGACATATTCGGGTATCTGAATGGTTTTTACTGTTATTCCAGTCAGGTCAATCTCTCTGTCACTTTTTCTTAATTCCAATGTATTAAAACGATGATGGCAATAAGGTGTTATCGACCTGACTTTTACAATTTCTTACTCATAAATATAAGGTTCACAATATAAATAATCTAAGATTATACATACCTCTGCATTATGAAAATCGACAGCGTGATATATAGCATAATGTTGTATCGTTATCTTTTTAACGTGAGAACCATCCACCTCTTTAGTTTCAGAGGTAAAAAAACCAATATGTTTGCCTAATTGAATTACTTTATATCCGTCAATATATTCCGGAATAGTAATTTCTTCCGAATCAGGAACTTCTATAAGGTATAATCTGTTGCTTGAATTAACGTAATAAACAAAACCGTCCTCCGTTGTCTGAAATCGATTTTCGAAACTAAATATATTTTCCCAATCGAGCCAGCACCCCGTTAACGTACACGTCAACAATATTGATATCAACCCTATAGCTGAAATTTTTAATATTTTTTTCATTTTCCTCCTCATCCAAATTTAAGCTGCGGGCGTCCCCTTTCTGTCGACTAAATTTCAAGCTCAGTTTATTTAAATGTTTTTTATAGCTTATGTTTTGTTTGTTTTAAAGTTTAAAAGCGACATTTGACCGTTCAAGCGTATAACGCAGAAACAATTTATTTTAAGCAGCCGTCACAAAAACGAAACGGGCATACCGTTAATGTTATTATATTATCACACGTCCGTCCTCTTGTCAACAAGTCAAAAAACAATTGTTTTAGCGCTGCTTGGCGCAGCCTGTGCGTTTTAAAAGATTTCGACAAAAACTACATTTTTCGACCGAAAAGACGCAAAATTTACATAACGGACAATTTTTCCGAGTTCTGTTGCATAATACCGTCAAACATGATATAATCTTTTAAAAGACAGCCGCAAACTTGTTTCGGTTTTTCAAGGAGGCACAAATGGAATTTTGGTGGAACAACATGTTAACGCTGCAAAAGGTGCTTTTTATCGTCGCCTGCGCCACAACTCTGATTATGGTTATCCAAATTATACTTATGCTTGTAGGCGCCGGCTCCAACGGCTTCGAGGCTGCCGACGGCGACCTTGTAGGCGGCGCGGATTTTGACGGAGACGCCGATTTCGACGGAGGCAGCGACATAGCTCAGAGCGACTTGGGCGCTTTCGGCATGAAGCTGCTCGGCATAAGAAGCATAATGGCGTTTCTGTGTATTTTTTCGTGGGTGGGCTACACCTGCGTTTATCTCATGGATTGGTGGTGGGCTTTGCTCATCGGGGTGGGCGCCGGCGTCGCGGCGTCGCTGCTTGTTGCGTTGCTCATGACTCTCGTCGAAAGGACTCAGACCGACGGCACGACAAACATACGCCGTGCAATCGGTTGCAGCGCGGAAGTTTATCTGCGCATACCCGCCGAGCGCAGCGGTACGGGAAAAATCAATGTTATCGTGCAGGAAAAAATGGTTGAGGTCAACGCCGTAACCGACGAAAACGAGGATATTCCCACCGGCGCGGCGGTCGTTGTGGACAGCGTTGTGTCGGACGGTCTCGTTGTAGTCAAAAAACAATAAAATTAAAGAAAGTTTTTTAGGAGGAAATCAAAAATGCTCAATTTACTTTTTGCCGACGGAGGAGCAACCGTTGGCATAATCATGTCTGTGGTTGCGGCAGTCATTATTCTGCTTGTCATACTCATCGCTTTGGCAACGCGCTACAAAAAATGTCCGTCGGACAAAATCATGGTTATATTCGGTTCGGGCTTGGGGAAAACAAAGGACGGAAAAAAGCGTTCCTCGCTGTGTATGCACGGCGGTGCGCGCCTGGTGTGGCCTTTTTTCCAAAATTTCAGCTACATGGACCTCACCCCCATTTCCATAAGCGTGGACCTCAAAAACGCGCTGTCCAAGCAGAATATACGTATTGACGTCCCCTCGATTTTCACCGTGGGCATATCCACAGAACCGGGCATTATGCAAAACGCGGCGGAAAGATTGAGAAGTCTCAAACTGCCCGCAATTCAGGAGCTTGCAAAGGACATCATATTCGGTCAGCTGCGTCTGGTTATCGCCACAATGGACATTGAGGAAATCAACACCAACCGTGACAAATTTCTCGACGCCGTCAGCCTCAACGTGGAAAGCGAGTTGAAAAAGGTCGGTCTGCGTCTGATAAACGTCAACGTCACGGACATAAACGACGAATCGGGTTACATTGCCGCTCTCGGAAAAGAGGCGGCAGCAAAGGCAATCAACGACGCCAAAAAGAGCGTTGCGGAAAAGAACCGCGACGGCGCCATCGGCGAAGCAATGGCAGTCAAGGAAGAAAGAATCGAGCTGGCGCAGGCAAACTCAATCGCCGTAGAGGGCGAAAACGAGTCAAAGGCTAAAATCAGCCAATCCAACGCAAAGCGCCGCGAGATAGAAGCGGAAGCCGAAAGACTTGCTACCGTAGCGGAAAAAATCGCCGCAGCCAAAGCCAAAGAAGAAGCCTACAAAGCGGAACAGCAGGCGGAAATCGAAAGAGCAAAAAAAGAAAAATCCACGCTCGAAGCGGACGTTATCACCAAAGCCCTCATAGAAAAACAAAAAATCGAGTTGGAAGCCGAAGCGGAAGCGGAAAAGCAGAGAAGGCAGGCTCAGGGCGAGGCGGACGCCCTGCTCGCGATGAAAGAGGCGGAAGCGCGCGGAACGCTGGAAGTCCTTTCCAAGCAGGCGGAAGGCTTCAAAAAAATCATTGAAGCGGCAGGCGGCGACACAAACGAAGCGGTCAAAATGATGCTCAGCGACAAAATGGAACAGCTTGTTGCCCTTCAGGTTGAAGCGATTAAGAATATCAAGATTGACAAGGTGACGGTTTGGGACAGCATGAACAACGGCAACGGCGGCAGCACCACCGCAAACTTTATGTCAAGCATGATGAAGGCTGTGCCACCGCTCAACGATTTGTTCAAGCTCAACAACATGGAGCTGCCCGAGTATCTCGGAAAAATCAAGGACGGCGAGGAAAATACCGCAAAGGAAGAAAAGACGGCTTCTGAAAAAAACTAATCCGAAACCGAAATATTAAAATGAAAACACGCTCCCTTTAAAGGGAGCGTGTTTTGTTTAACGCTAAATGCGTCGCTTTAAAACGTCACACTTTTGACAAGTGACTTTTTCTCAAATCAGGCAGGACATAATGTTTTAAGCCAGAAACATTTATTTCGACTTGGACAGAGTATAGCCGTCCGCTCCGTCTTTTACCTCATAGCCCAGCTCCGCGAGTTTAAGGCGCAAGCTATCGCTCTTTGCCCAATCCTTTGCCTTGCGCGCGGCAAAACGCTCCTCCGCCACCGCTTTCACGTCGTCGGGTATATTTTCCTCCCTGTCTTTCGGCAGCGCGTCCAGACTCAGTCCGAAAACGGAGTCCATTTTCAGCGCAAGCCTGTAAACGTCTTTGCTTTTGGGAAGCTTAAGCATTTTCCACAGCACTCCGATTGCCATAGGCACGTTAAGGTCGTCGTTGACGGCTGCGTGAAAATCCTTTTCAAAGCCTTCAAGCGTTTTCGCATCCGTTTCCGTCGGAGAATCACTGTGCGCTTTGAGCAGCGCGAGCAGTCTGTCGTAAGCCGTGCCCGCGGCAGACAGCGCGTCAAACGTGAAGTTCAGCTTTTGCCTGTAATGCGTGTTGAGGCAGAAATATCTGAACTGCATAGGCGAATATCCCATTTTCTCCAAATCGCTCAAAAGATAGCAATTGCCGAGCGATTTGCTCATCTTGCCGCCGTCGAAAAGCATAAACTCTCCGTGCATCCAGTAATTGACGCACCTGTGTCCGAGCCACGCCTCGCTCTGCGCGATTTCGTTTTCGTGATGTATGGGAATATGGTCGATGCCGCCCGTGTGGATATCGAAGGTCTCGCCCAGAAACTTTTTACTCATTGCAGTGCACTCTATGTGCCAGCCGGGGAAACCCATCCCCCACGGGCTGTCCCACTGCATAATGTGGTTTGCGGGCGCTTTTTTCCACAGCGCGAAGTCGGCGGGATGCCTTTTTTGCTCGTTTACCTCCACGCGCGCGCCGCTTTTCTGCTCGTCGAGATTTATGCCGGACAGCTTTCCGTATTCGGGGAACTTTTCAACGGAAAAATAAATGCCGTCGTCCGTTTCGTAGGCGAATCCCTTTTCCAGCAACGCTTTGACAATTTCTATCATTTCGGGAATATTGTCCGTTGCCTTGGGCGTGACGGTAGGTCTTGAAATATTGAGCGATTTTAAATCCGCAAAAAACTGCGCCGCAATGGTTTCGGCGATTTCGTAGGGCGACTTTTTTTGTTCGCGCGCGGATTTTTCCATTTTGTCCTCGCCCGTGTCGCCGTCGGACAAAAGATGCCCCACGTCCGTGATGTTCATGACGGACTTTACCTTAAACCCGTTGTAATTCAGCGCGCGGCGCAGCGTATCCATAAAAATATAAGCGCGCATATTGCCTATATGCGCATAATTGTAAACAGTCGGTCCGCAGGAATACATACCCACCGTTTTGCCTATGGGTGTAAACGTCTCTTTCTTTCTTGTAAGCGTGTTGTAAACTTTTAATTCCATAGTATATATAATAACATATTTTCGGATTTTGACAACATTTAAAATGCAAAAAATCTCTCCGCCCTAAAATTATTTGTCCAACCCGTTCAAATGAATTGTCAAAAGCTTTTTTTTGCTATAAACTATTAAAAAACAAAAACAGGAAAAACTTTCAGACAGATAAGAGGTCATTATTATGCTTGATATAAAATACGTCGTAGAAAACACCCAAGCGGTAAAGCAGGCGCTTGCGGGGCGCAACGGTGAGTTTCCCGTAGACAAAGCCGTCGAATTGGAACTCAAACGCCGCGAAACAATAAAAGAAGTCGAAACGCTCAAAGCGCGCCGCAACAGCGAAAGCGCCAAGGTCGCGCAGCTCAAAAGAGAAAAGAAGAACGCCGACGACATCATCGCCGATATGCAGAAGACAGGCGTTCGCATAAAGGAGCTTGACGACATACTGTCCTCGACGGAAGCGGAGCTTAAAGAGCTAATGCTTTCCATACCGAACATCCCCCACAGCACCACGCCGTTCGGCAAAAGCGACGCGGACAACGTGGAGGTCAGAAAATGGGGAGAGCCTACGAGTTTCGATTTTTCGCCCAAGCCGCATTGGGAGCTTGGCGAGGCGCTCAATCTGTTGGATTGGCCGCGCGCCGCAAAGATATCCGGCGCGAGGTTCACTGTCTGCCGCGGCGCCGCCGCAAGGCTTGAAAGAAGCGTTATTTCCCTGATGCTCGACCTGCACACTTCAAACGGCTACACCGAAATTCTGCCCCCTTACATCGTCAACAGAGCCAGCATGACCGCGACGGGGCAGCTGCCCAAGTTCGAGGAGGACGCTTTCGCGCTAAAAAACACGGATTATTTCCTTATCCCTACGGCAGAGGTGCCCGTAACAAACCTGCACAGAGACGAAATTCTTTCGGAAGACGCCCTCCCGATAAAATACTGCGCTTACACCGCCTGTTTTCGCGCCGAAGCGGGCAGCGCGGGCAGAGATACGAGAGGACTCATACGCCAGCACCAATTCGACAAGGTGGAGCTTGTCAAATTTACGCGCCCGTCGGAAAGCTACGAAGAACTTGAAAAGCTGACTGCCGACGCGGAGTCCGTCTTGCGCAGGCTGAAACTGCCCTATCGCGTCATGGCGCTTTCTACCGGCGATATAGGCTTTTCGTCGGCAAAGACCTACGACCTCGAAGTGTGGATGCCAAGCTACGGCAGATATGTGGAAATTTCAAGCTGCTCCAATTTCGAGGATTATCAGGCGCGGCGGGGCAACATCAAATACAGACAGGCGGAAACAGGCAAGCCCGCTTTTGTCCATACCTTGAACGGCAGCGGTTTGGCGGTCGGAAGGACGGTCGCCGCCATCATGGAAAACTACCAAAACCCCGACGGCACAATCACCGTACCGGAAGCGTTGAGAAGCTACATGGGCTGCGACACGATAAAAAAACAATAATTTTGCGACGCTTAATTTAAGCGTCGCTTTTGTTTACATCTCCTCAAAAAAATGTTAGAATAAACCCACGAGGTAAAAATTATGTTGTGTTTTTTCGCACTCACCAAAGGCGCATGGGTAGGTATCGGCATAGGTATTTTCGCAATCATCGTCATTGTTGCGGCTGTCATAGTCAACCGCAGAGACAAAATCAAAGCCCGCCGAAAGCAGGCGGGTATAACCGAAGAAAAGGATGTCAGATATTCCTCCTCGGCAGAGGTCTCAAAGCATGACGACACTCCCAAGGCGGCGTTTGTTCAAGGGGATTTGGTTGCAAGCAGAAACGTCACACTCACGGCGGGCAAGGATTTGAAGGTCGGAAAATACACCGTGCTTACCGCCGACGGGAGCGATTCGTTCAACATAAGAGTCAACGGCTTGGTGCGTGAAATCAAACACGGAGACGTCTTGATTTTAGGAGAAGGCGACACTTTTTGCCCCGTGTCGCACACGGTGGTTTTAAGATAACTATTTCAAGCGGCTGCTGCAATTCAGCCGCTTTTAATATTCGGGATTTGTCCTCCACAATTTCCGCTCGAAATTTGCGGACAAAAAACGGACGCAGCAAAGCTGCGTCCGTTTAAAAATCCGTTTAAATCAGGCAAGCGTCAGGTTGGACAGCTCCACTCCGTCCTTGTTGAGGCGTGCGTTCCAGAGATAACGCAATCCCACAAGGTCGTTGAGCTCCGTTCTCGTAATGTCGCCGAAGGCTTTGCCGCCTATTGTCATGGAATATGTAAATTCCTTTGTATCCGCATCGTAAGCAAAGGTAAAGGAAGCGCTGATTTTGCTCGCGGTGAAGCTCTGAGAGCCTTCGCCCTTAATCGCCGCCACGTTGGCAGCGTCGTCGGCAGCGCCGTCCATTCTGTTCACAACGAAACCGTCGTCGGTTTTCACTATGCCGAAACGGATTTCGTCCGCGTGCGTGTATTCGTCACCGTTTTTGTAGTTGAAAGCAAGCACAAACATTGTGTAATCGTCCGTTGCGGAAAGAGCCGAAAGGTCCAGCTCGAAAGCAAGAGTCATCTCGCTGCCGTCCCAATCGTAGTTTTTGTCCGTCTCTCCGAAGTAAGTCGAAGCGCCCGTTCCGTTGGCAGTGTCTTTGTTAAGAATTATGCCGTTGTCTCCCTGCTTGCTTGCGTCGGCGTAAACGGTAAACGAGTCAAACACTTTAGCCGTGCTTCCGATTGCCGCGATGTCGCGCGATTCCGTATGAGACGCGTCGTTTGCGCAAACGCGCTTTTCTACTCCCTTTCCGAAGAAAGTAGCGGCTTTTTCAACCGTCCATTCGCCGTAGCTGTGTCCCTTTGCGGCGATAACCCACGAATCCTTTTCAATCTCTTCCGTCCCCTCGGCGTCGGAAAAGAATTTTCCGCAATCCGCGTCGGTGCACTTGTAATACTCGCTGTTGCCGGTCGCCGTGCAAGTAGCGTCAACTGCGTCGACCTTGGTAAGGGTATGCTTGTGAGAGCAGGCAGTCAGGCAGGCTGCAAGCGAAAGCGTGAGAACGCATACCAGTGTGAGAATGAGAAACTTTTTTTTTCATAAAAAATACTCCTTTGTGTTTTTTCCCGCATTTGTGCAGGTACTTATATTGTAGCACCTCCCCCCCTGTCGGCGTCAAGCGTTTTGAGGAAGGTTTTTTTACGTCGGCAAATCAATACCGCCGTTAAAAAAAACGTCGGTGTAAGCCGACGCACAGAGCGAAGCGAACAGTGAACAGAGATAACTACTTTTTCGTCAATTCTTTTCTTGGGTTTGCAGCTCTTTTTAAGAGTCGCTGCCTCTCTTTTTTTCTTTTTGACGTCAGCCTAAGCCGACGTATCGACTTCGAAAGCTTTTCAGCTCCCTAAAAGGAGGTGATCCAGCCGCACCTTCCGATACGGCTACCTTGTTACGACTTCACCCCAGTCATCGGTCTTACCTTCGGCAGCTCCTCCCCTCTCGGGTTAGGTCACTGACTTCGGGTACTCCCAACTCCCATGGCGTGACGGGCGGTGTGTACAAGACCCGGGAACGCATTCACCCCGACATGCTGATTCGGGATTACTAGCAACTCC
>ERZ779869.393-NODE-393-length-51428-cov-4.768088_pt1 | contig 51428 bp, 64 predicted proteins | sample MGYA00511557_ERZ779869 | MGnify/ENA primary metagenome ERZ779869 (study PRJEB29588, sample SAMEA2154620) | human gut metagenome | biome: human gut; feature: human-associated habitat; material: faeces | place: Denmark | collected 2008/2010 ... | reverse complement strand
TTGTTACATTTGGAATAAATAATTAATCATCTTGCATATAATTATATGGTAAGTAAACAAGGTAAATATTTGCCGTTACAATAAATTTTATTTATAATGTAAATATACTTGACAAGATGCATTTGCTGTGTTAAAATTGCTAATGTTGTAACTATCGCGGAGTAGAGCAGCCCGGAAGCTCGTTGGGCTCATAACCCAAAGGTCGTAGGTTCAAATCCTGCCTCCGCAACCAAGAAAAAGTCTTTCACCATGAAAGACTTTTTATTTTGTACAAAAAAATATAATCAACATTTATTTTAAAATTACATAAGGGGTTGTATTTTCTCTGAACTGTTTTGATTTATAGGCATTTTTGCCATAATTCAACAGCACTAGAATATCGTTCCTTATGTTTTTTAACATTCCGGTTTCAGCAAAACTGTATATTTTTGTGGGCGAATAAATAATATGATCTAAAATGTCTATATCATTTAATATACAACTGCTGTAAAGTTTGTGTGTCATAACTAGGTCTTCATCTGATGGTTCAGCATCGGCAAATGGGTGATTGTGTGCAATAATTATCCTAGAACACCTACTCTTTAAAATGTGGTCAGTTATTTTTCTTATCTGAACTTCTACCTTACTAAACTCTCCTGAAGTTTCTTTGTGAGTATTAATAATTCCATTACTGTCATCTAGGCAAATAACATAAAACTCTTCATTTGTTACATTTTCAAATAATCTTTTAGCAAATTCTTTTGAATTTTCTTGATTATTTAAGTATTTCAGTTTATCATTTTTACTTTCATTTAATAGGCGTGCAAGTTCTGGGATTAATTTTATTAGTATTGCACTATGCATACCTATGCCCGGAATGCTAATTAAATCATTAATATCAGCATTAAAAACATTCTTTAAGTTTTTAAATTTATTTATTAACTGATGAGAAATAGGATTGGTGTCCACCTGCGGAACTGCATAAAACAACAATAATTCTAGTATTTCGTGCTCCATAAAATTGCTTAATCCATACTTAACAAATCTATCTTTAACCCTTTCACGATGGTTCTGATGAAGATTGATTTGTTTTTCGCTTGAAATTATTATTTTTGACATTAAACCTAAGTACCTTATTACAAAATTAACTACCCGTTCTTTTATCTTAACATAAATTGAAACAAAATGACAACTCTTTTGCTAGACTTTTATTATTGTTTTATGAGATAATATTTATAGAAAATAAATTTTTTATTTGGGAGAAATAATGGTAACACTTGCAGTAATTACCGGTGCAACAGGTGGACTTGGAAAAAGTTATGTTTATGAATGTGCTAAAAAAGGCTACAATATTGTTCTTTCTGCCACAAAACAAGAAAGGCTTGAATTACTTAAAGCCGAAGTTTTAACCGAGTATCCAGACATTAAAATTTGGGCAAAGGCTTGTGACCTTGGCGATGACAAAAGCAGAGAAGAATTTTGGGACTACATTAAACAGCAAGGGCTTAAACCAAATATGTTAATTAACAATGCTGGCTATATTTTAGAAGGAAGTTTTATGGGCTGTTCCAACGAAGAAGTTACAAAGGCAATTAAAGTAAACTGCGTTGGTACCATAGATTTTACTTACAAATTTTTAGCTCAACGAGATATATCAATTAGAAATCATGTTATTATTGTTTCTAGTCTTGCAAGTTTTTACCCACTGCCACAAATGGCTATTTATAGTTCATCCAAAAGTATGCTTACTCGCTTTTCTGTCGCTTTAAGGCGAGAACTTAAAGGCAAAAACTGCTTCGTAACCGCCGTTTGCCCTGGAAGCATGGCAACAAACGATGATATGAAATTAAGCATAAAATCGCAAGGAATTGGTGGAAGACTTTCTTTAATGCCAACCGAAACAGTTGCAAAAGTTTCACTTAAAAAGGTACAAAAAAACGAGCCTAAATATATTCCCGGTTTTTTTAACAAACTTATGTGGTTACTTTCTAAGTTCGCAACCGAAACGTTTATTGCTTCACTTTTATATAAGCGTTGGACCAAATGTGAAAAAAAGCGTGGACAATACCGATAACTTTACACAAAGCATAAAGACCGCTAAAATTAGCGGTCTTTATTGTCGTTAGTTTTATTCGGTTCTTAAGGCAACAACTGGATCTTTTTTGCTCGCAATTCTTGATGGAATTAATCCAGCAATAAAGGTTAACAGCATACTTATTGCAATTAAAATTATTGCTGCCAAAATTGGAAGACTGGCATGAATATTTATTCCTGCTACTGCCTTTATAATTAAATTAAGTGGTATGGTAAAAATAAGTGTTACCAATATACCAAGAAGACCTGCAATAAAACCAATAATTAAGGTTTCGGCAGTAAATACTCGCTTAATATCTTGTTTGCTTGCACCAATACTCCTTAAAATTCCTATTTCTTTTATGCGTTCTAGAACAGAAATATAAGTTATAATGCCTATCATTATTGAAGATACAACAAGAGAGACCGAAACAAAAGCAATTAAAATATAGGTTATTGCACTAATAATGGTTGAAACACCAGACATGATGGTGCCAATTAGGTTAGAATATTCAATTTGGTCGCCTTCTTTGGCATTCTTATTATAATTTTTAATAAAGTCTTCAATAGAATTTTTTGCATCAAAACTGCTTGCATAAATGCTAATTTTAATTGGAGTTGATGTATCTATTTTATTAGTTTCATCACTTTCAACTGCTAGCGAACTATTATTTATTTCAATCATTTTTTGCGTTAATAAGTTCAAATAAGCAATCCCGCTTGTTAAACAGCCGTTTGTAACATCTTCTTTAGGTTTAAGCACACCAACAATTTTAACTTTATTTGTACAGTTTTCTAATATTTCGTTATACTTGGTATAGAACTCCGCATCATAATAAGAACTTGTGATATTACCTTGTGCATCTTTTTCTTCGTGGTAATAATATTTTCTGATATCCACAATATTTTTAACATCTGGGTCTGTACTTATATTTAGATAATAATCGGAATCGGTTAACACCTTATATTCCCTGCCCAAAATGTCAGAATAGTTGACTTTCATAGTAGAGTCTTGATTGTTTAGCAAATTTGTTAGTGATTCTGTCATTTGCTCTTCGGTAACAAGACCTAGTGCGTACAAAATATAGTCATCTAGACGATTATCACTGTTTAATACAAGCATAACTTCATTACTTTCAGTTGCCCACTTACTACCTTCTCCAACAAGAGAATATTGCTCTTTTAGTAATTGAGGACTATCTATGGCTTCGTTAAAAATTTGCATATTATAAATTGCAAAGTTAGAAATTGGAATGTTCATTAAAAGTGTAACAATACCGGCAACTTGTTCGTTTGTTAAATCAACTTGACCAGCGGTTTTAAGTTGTGTAACAATACCCGCTACTGCCTCTACCGAACTATAATCTTCCAAAAATTTAAGATCGTAATTACCATCTTCTGGAACTGACAAGTTGTATCCGTTTGCAATTTTTGTTGGAACTAGGTTGGTCTTTTGCCTTAAATATTGCATAGAGTAATTGATTATGACATTATATAGTGCACTGCTATATGGCTGAACATTCTTATTTACGCTATCATAAAATTCCAATCCAATGTCATAGGTGTATTGAATTGCGCTTACATGTTCCTGTATTTGTGCATAATTTTCAACTAAATAATTGTTAAATTTTTGAAGATTGTTAACCTTTAATGCTTTACCAAATTTATTCATAATTTCCGCAAGTGCACCACCAGACTCCACTCCGTTGTCAGTTGATGCCTTATTGGTGCTACTATTGTCCATAATCATTGCCGCCATAATGTCCATATAACTAACACTCTGTGCTTCTATGGTTATAGGGTGACTAGACAAGGTATCTTCTTGCACTCTGTTAACATACCCCGAAAATCCGGTAGACAACGCAAGCACAAGTGCAATTCCAATTATGCCAATACTTCCTGCAAAGGCAACCAAAAATGTTCTTGCCTTTTTTGTTAATAGGTTTTTAAGGCTAAGTGACAAGGCCGTGAAAAATGACATTGTAGTTTTTGGTGAATGATGTCTTTTTTTGCTCTTTCGAAGTTTAGATAAAGTTTCGTTAACTGTTTTTACCTCTTCTAACTCATTCTCTGCGGTTTTGGGGTTACTGTCATTAATAAGTTTGCCATCTAGCAATTTTATTATTCTACTGCTATATTCTTCTGCCAAACTTGGATTATGAGTAACCATTATAACAAGTTTGTCTTTAGATATTTCTTTAAGAAGTTCCATAACCTGAACACTAGTTTTACTATCTAACGCACCAGTTGGTTCATCGGCTAGCACAATGTCTGGGTCGTTAACTAAGGCTCTGGCAATTGCTACCCTTTGCATTTGTCCACCAGATAATTGGTTTGGTTTTGCTTTAAGTTTGTCGCTTAGTCCTACTTTGGCAAGTGCTTCTGTTGCTCTTCGATGTCTTTCTTCTTTTTTAATTCCAGAAAGAGTTAATGCAAGTTCAACATTTTCTAGTACCGTTTGATGCGGAATTAAGTTATAACTTTGGAAAACAAATCCTATAGTATGATTCCGGTAAGAATCCCAATCTCGGTCACTAAAATCTTTGGTACTTTTGCCGTTAATAACAAGGTCCCCACTAGTGTACTTATCTAGGCCACCGACAATGTTTAACATTGTAGTTTTACCGCATCCGCTTGGACCCAAAATAGACACAAACTCACTCTTTCTGAAACTAATACTAATTCCATCTAGGGCAGTAACTTTTAGGTCTTTTGTTTCATATATTTTACTTATGTTTTTTAATTCTAACATTGTTGACCTCCGAAAAATTAGACTAAATTATACCACAACAACGTTAATCTTGCAAGAATTATAACATATTTTTGAATTTACTAATTATATATTTACTTGCAAATAAAGTTTAATTAAAGTATAATACTATATAATATGGTAAGTTTATTCGCTTCTGTTTTAGGAAAAAAACTTGTGATGACTACAGCCGAAATTATTTTGCTTGGTGTTGCGGTTGTTTTGCTTTTTATTTTCATTAAAGATGGCAGAAAAAAGTTAATAGAAAAAATGAAACAACGAAAAGAAAAAAAAGAGTCCGACCGCAAGTATCAAGAAGATATTCGCGTTAGAAATGCACAAAGCATAGAAAAATTTAAATTTGCACAATTAGTTGGAGACAAGCGTGTTGACCTTAACAAAGAGCAAGAAGAAAACGTCAGACAAGCAAACGAAAACGAAGAAAACGACCCATTAAAAAAGAAAGAGTTGCCCAAATTTGAACTTAAACAAAACGATATGCCAAGTATAACCGATGCAGAAACAAGAATAATTGTTTGCAAAAATTGCGGTGCTCAATACAACAAAAACTATGGTGCTTGCCCAAAGTGTGGGTCAATGAATTAAATTGATTTTATAATTAAAGGAGAAAATTATGATAATAGATGAAATAAAAAAGGCTAATATTGAAGCCCTTAAAAACAAAGATAAAAATGCAAGGAATATTTATGGAATTATTATGAACAAATATTTACTTGCAAGCGTTGAAGCAAGAACAAATAACAATGAAATTGGCGACCCAGAAATGGTTAAAATTATTACTAAAACCATAAAAGAATTAGATGAAGAACACGCCAATTACCTTAAAGCAAATAACAGCGAACAAGCAAATAACATTCTTGCTCAAAAAGAAGCAATTCAAAAGTACCTTCCTAAAATGCTAACAGAAACTGAAATTGCTGAAATTATTAATTCGCTTCCAGACAAATCAGTTCCCGTTGTTATGAAACACTTTAAGACAAACTATAACGGACAGGTAGACATGAAGCTTGTTTCGGTAGTATTAAATAAAAAGTAAGTATAGTAAACAAAAAGACAGCCATAATTTTGAACAGCAACCTTTAAATGACACACTATAAAAAGACAAAAGAAGAGCAAAATTTGCCCTTCTTTTTATTTGCTAAAAGTATCTTCCTCTATAATAATTGGTTCTCCATCCCAAAATATTGCTGATGTTTGTTTCTCTCCGTTAGGATAATGAATAGTAGATTTTGCTGGAATTTGTTGTCTTTTTTCTTCATATTCTTTAAAAACTTTAACAGAGCCTTTTAGCCAAGAATATGGCATTTGTCCAATTTTGATTTTTGCAAATTTTTCCCCACCGTTAGCATATTTTTGTTTGTTTAATTTACAAAATGAACTATTAACATCACATATTCTTAATAAATCTTCTTTAACTTCTGGTGTTGGGGCAATCCAAAAATTATCATCACTAATTGAATTTGCAAAATCAATGACTTGTTGCGAAAAATTGTCAAGTTCAAACATGAAATGCAATGTTCTGCCTGTTTTTTCAAAATCCCTCATTATTTTATATATCATAATACTGCTTACATTTGATGGTGTTGACATAATACTCTCCTTAAAATTATAGAGAGTATAGCATATTTAGATATTTATTTCAATACCAAAACCAAAATTTAAACTAACAAATATTTTCATTTATATTATGTTGTCGTTCACTTAAGCTAATCCTTTCAGTCTTATAGAACCAAATCCAGTCAAAAACACCATTTACATACTCGTTAATATCTTGGTAATCATTGTTGTGTAAGGTCTCTTTTTTAAGTAAACTATGCCAGTTTTCCATAACAGCATTGTCTAATGGACTACCTTTTCTGCTCATCGATATTTGAAATCCTAAATTATTACAAAATGCTTTGTATTCATGAGAAGTATATTGAGTTCCTTGGTCGCTATGAATAATTACATTTTTAGCCCAATATCTCATTAAATGACCAAATTTTAGGGTTTCTATAACTAAATCAACAGTTGGAGAATGATGAACTTTGTAAGATACAACACTACCATCATATAGGTCGAGAATAGTAGATAAATACATTCTTTTGTTACCTAAAGTTAAATAGGTTATATCAGTAACCCAAACTTTATCTGGAGCATCTACATTGAAATGTCTTTTAACTAAGTCCGGTCTTACATTTTCTTCAATTCTACGATAATGTGGTTTCTTGCATTTAGTAACATATCTAGCCATTAAACCATATTTTCTCATAATCCTGAGTATTTTCTTTTCATTCATTACCACACCATGTTTAAGTAGTAAAGCTTTCTTAATTCTTCTATATCCATAAGTTTGCATAGAATCATTAAAGACTTCTTTTATAAGGAGATAATCTGCAATATCAGAGTCTTTATCATCTCTATGTCTATAATATGTTCGTTCTGAAATATCTAGCAAATCACATAACAATCTTACAGGATAATGCTCTTTAAGTGTGTTGATTAAGATTATCTTCTCTCTTTTAGTTGTGTTTTGAAATTCAGGATTTTTTTTAGTAACATATATTTTTCCTTATAGTCAATATCTGCTACTCTTGGTCTGCCATAGCCTAAACTTCTATAGTCTGTGTAAAAATCTTCTCCTTTCTTACACTTAATTATCCAGTTTCTTATTGTACCACGGGGTATCCCATACATTTTGGACAACTGAGTATCTGGAATAAACTCATTAAAGTGTTTTACCAACACTTCGTATTTCAAGTCATTAGAATAACTTTGAAAATACTGTCCTTTCTTTGCCATAATGTTATCTCCTTTTATTTGTGGTAGTCATCTACCAACCATATAGAGTATAACATATTTATCTCATTGTTGGACACAAAAAAAGAAAGAAATAGCGATTAAACTATTTCTTTCTAAACTCATACTTTTTTTCGTATGTCAGTTTTGGGGTGCACTGCAATTTTTAGGCTGTCTTTTTTATTGTTTCTTTCGTTTTAACAAAGCAAAACCCTTTGAACCAACTTTAATTTTGTCGGTAATTTTTTCAGCGGTAAAATAATCTAAATATCCATCTTCTGTTGATAATTCAAACAAGTTGTCTTGCATATTTGTGACAAGCAGAATTTCTTCTTTTTTGTAACTTCGTTTAATTATCACTACCCCATTTTCTGGAACAAATAAATCTATTTCTCCCATAACAACTGCCTTTTCTTTTCTTAATTTACCAAGCGAAATAAACCAGTTTTGGCAATTAATATTTTCCTTTCCCCAAGGAAAACAATTTCGGCTGTTGTTTGGCTTTAAATCTTCTAAAAGTGTTTCATCTCCATAGTAAATTGTAGGAATACCTACAAAAACATACTGAATTAGGGTTGCTATTTTTAACCGTTTTATTGCATCTTGTGTACTAACTGAATTAACTTTAAGAAAACTATATATTCTTGTTGTATCGTGCGAGCCAATAATATTCATTAAGTTATATTTAACAAAATTTGGATAATCATCTTGAATATTATTAAAAGTGTCTTCTAATAAGTCGGTTGAAGCAGATTTTACATATTCTAAAATGGCATCTTTAAGTGGATAATTTGTTACGCTATTTAACTGCTTTCCAAGCAAATAATTTCGTCGTTCATTGTACGAAATCTTTTTGGAAGCATCTTCCCACACTTCTCCAATAATTATTGCACTTTTGTTTATTTCATATATTTTTTTACAAATTTTATTTAAAAACTGATCGCCAAGTTCATCTACCACATCAAGTCTAAACCCACTTACACCTAGCCCCATATACTTTTCTATTACACCATTTTTGCCAACAATTAAATTTTGATATGTTCTATTAGACTCATTTAAACACGGTAAAGTTGGGTCACCCCACCAACAGTCGTAGGTGTTTGGCCACTCGGCAAAATTAAACCAATCTATATATTTTGAAGAAAGGGAATTATACGCACCTTTGGCTCCAAAACGACTATATCGGTCAAAATATACACTATCACTGCCAACATGGTTAAACACACCATCTAGTATCACTTTTATTCCCAATTTTTCGGCCTTTGCGCATAATTCTTTTAAGTCTTCTTCTGAGCCAAACATTGGGTCAACTTGCATAAAATCCGCTGTATTATATTTATGATTACTATTTGCATAAAAAATTGGTGACAAATATAAAATTTTAACATTTAAAGTTTTTAGGTATGGCAATTTTTGCGTAATGCCTTTTAAGTTTCCACCGTAACATTCACTATTAATTACTTTATAGTCGGTGCTATCGGTACAGCTTCCACCCCACTTGGGATTTAAGAACAAAGGTTCTCGCGACTCTACTTCTCCCACCTTATTAAATCTGTCTACAAAAACATGATAAATTATTCCATCAGTGTAATTTATGGTATCCATAATTGGCTTGTTTGCAGTTACTATTTCTGAAAATGGAGTGGTAAGTTTTTTTTGTGCAACAATTTCTCCATCATTTTTACCTGCCTGAATTATCTTATCGCCTGCAATAAAATAGTACCAATATAGTCCTGCCGAACTAAAATGGGTTTGCACAATAAATTGTTTATAGCCATTTTCCATTTTAACAAAGTGCATTTCCTGGGTAAATCTTTCCGTTTCACCATCTTTAAAATAAACAAAGTACACCTTAGGAGTGTACACATTTTGTGCCACTTCTAGGGTGTAACTAACTTTTTGTTTTGCTTGTGCCGTTCCACTTGGCACTTTGTGTGTAAGATTAAAAAATTTAAACTCTTGCATATATTTCTCTAAACTTTTTTAAGTTTCCAAACTGTGTTAACATATTCTTCTATGGCACGATCAGCTGAAAAATAACCCATACAAGAAATATTATGAATTGCTTTAGAATACCAATTCTTTTTATTGCGATATACTTTATCCATGGCCATATGTGCTTCAAGATAACTATCAAAATCTGCTAAGCACATATAAATGTCTTTGTAATTAGATTCTCCAAGAAGATAATCGGAAATATCTTTAAAGGATTCTCCCATAAATCCTTCGTTTAGCATAGAAATCACCTTTCTTATGGCTTCACTTTTGTTGTAGTAATATCTTGGGTTATAGCCGTTTGACCAAATATTTTCTACTTCTTCGGTGGTTAACCCAAATGCAAATGAGTTCTTTTCTCCGCACTTTTCAACAATTTCAATGTTTGCACCATCTTTGGTATGTAACATAAGTGCACCATTCATAACAGCCTTCATGTTTCCTGTTCCACTTGCTTCTCTGCCTGCTAGTGAAATTTGTTCACTTACATCAGTTGCTGGCATAAGTAATTGTGCAACAGATACCCCATAATTCTCTACAAATACAACCTTAAGTTTTTTAGAAATATTTTTGTGTTGGTCTATGTCTTGGCTTAGATTATAAATAAGTTTTATTATTCGCTTTGCCATATAGTAGCCCGAAGCCGCCTTACCGCCAAAGATAAATGTTTGTGGAGTAAAGTTCATATTTGGGTTTTCTTTAAGCTGTCCATAAAGATAAATTATTTTAAGCGCATTTAACAGTTGCCTCTTATATTCATGAATTCTTTTAACTTGAACATCAAACCTAGAATTTGGATTTATTAATACCTTTTGAGTTTTTAAAAGGTACTTAGAAAAAGCGATTTTATTCATTAACTTTATTTTTTCCATCTGTTCAATGGTTTTGTCATCTAGTGCAAATTTGTCTAGTTTTGTAAGTTCATTTGCGTTAGTATAATAACCATTACCAATAAGAGATGTAATAAGGCCATCTAACTCTGGGTTAGATTGTGCAAGCCAAAATCTTTGAGTTATGCCATTTGTTATATTAACAAACTTATGCGGAGTAACTTTTGCAAAATCTTTTAATAGACTGTTTTTTAATATTAGACTATGCACAACCGAAACACCATTTACAATCGTGCTTGCATAAACTGCAAGATTGGTCATATTTACCTTGCCTTTAGAAATAATTGCAATATTTTCAATTGCTGTTTTATCTGTTCCATTTTCGGCAAGCGACAAACGAAATCTGCGGTCCATTTCTCTAATTATCATGGCAATTCTTGGAAGATATCTGTCTAATAAGTTAATTTCTTTAATAGACAGTGCTTCGCTTAGCAAAGTATGGTTAGTATAACCAACCATTTTGGAAACAATTGCCCACGCTTCATTCCAACCTAGATGATGCTCATCCATAAGAAGCCTCATTAATTCTGGAATAATTAAAACTGGGTGTGTATCATTGATCTGCAAGCAAACATAATCGGGTAGTTTTGCTAGTGCTCTACCTTGTTTTAAGTGAGTACTAATTATGTTCTGACATACTGCTGATGCCAAAAAGTACTCTTGTTTTAGTCGCAATGACTTGCCTTGCTCGTGCTCATCAGATGGATACAAAACTTTGCTTATAGACTCTATTTCATCTTTAACCGCCATAGCCTGTGCATATTCACCCTGACTAAACTTGCGTGTGTCAAAACTGTCTTTGCTTTGCGCTGACCACAGTTTTAACACATTAACCTTCTTTCCATCGTAGCCACTAATTAACATATCGTAAGGATATGCAATAACTTCCATTGCATTTTCATACTTAAAAGCAAGGGTACCATCTTTGTTTAAAGATTGTACAACCTTTCCGCCAAAGTATACCGAACAACTCTCATCGCCACGTGGATTTAACCAAACTTCACTATTTAGTGAGTCCGGAAGTTCAAATTGTTGACCATCTATTATTTTTTGTTTAAACAAACCATAGTCGTACTTAATGCAATGCCCACAAACTGGGTAGCCTTGTGCCGAAAGTGAATCTAAATAACATGCAGCAAGTCTGCCAAGCCCACCATTCCCTAAACAAGATTCATCTTCCTTGTCGTAAACATCATTAATATCAATACCCGCCGACTTTAAAATTTTTGTAAAAGTTTGTTCTAGCCCCAAATTCCACAAATGGTTTTTTAATGATTTGCCTAACAAAAATTCAATAGATACATAATGCAATTGTTTTGCATTTCGGTTTTCAGTTTCAGCATTTTGCTGTTCTCTTAGTTCATATAATTTGTTGTTTATAACACCAGCAAGAGCCCTAAACACTTGCTCGGTTGTTGCATTTTTAAGTTTACAATCGTAATGCCCAAGCAAATATTTTTCTAGCTCTTCCTTATACTCTTTTTCTTCTTTAACTGAAATTTGTCTCATTATTATCTCCTTTTTATAGGCTGAAATAAATTTCTATATACTTTTGAGCAGTTTTGTCCCAACTAAAATCCACCTTCATAACCGTTTTAATCTTTTCTTCCCAAGATTTTTTGTCTTTAAAATCATTTAAGGCACGTTTTATTGAATAAACAAGGTCACTAACACTATAATTGCTAAAAGTATATCCGTTTCCTCCACCTTTACAGCCAAAATCTCTTATGCTATCTTTAAGGCCACCAGTTTCTCTTACAATTGGTACAGCTCCATATCGGCTTGCAACCATTTGTGCAAGACCACATGGCTCTACAAGTGATGGCATTACAAAAATATCGGTAGCGCTATAAATTATTTTCCCAATCTCTAGGCTATATCCTATGTTAATATGGCATTGTTTTGGAAACTTGTTGTTTAAATATCTGAAATAATCGTGATATTCGTTTGCTCCTTCGCCAACACCAACAAGTTGTATGTTGTTTTCTATTATCAACTTTTCCATACATTGCTTAACAAGGTCTAACCCTTTGTGCTTTTCCATTCTTGAAACTATGGCAACCATTGGGATATCAGGGTTAACTTCTAATCCCCAATCCTTTTGCAACTTCATTTTATTTTCTTTTCTAAGTTCAATTGAATTTATATTATAGTTCTTGTAAATTATATTATCAGTTTCTGGATTATAGAAATCATAATCTAGCCCATTAAGAATTCCACTTAATTTATACTCATTTTGCTTAATTATTTTGTTTAAACCGCACCCAGAATTGCTATACTTAATTTCTTCTGAATAACTTGGGCTTACAGCAACAATACGGTCAGCGGTAACTATTGCCGACTTTAAGTAATTTACATCTCCATCTTGTTCCAAAATGCCTTGATAGCGACGGTCTATGCCAATCACATCTTCAATGGTTTTTATTCCAAATCTACCTTGATATTGAAGATTGTGGATATTAAGCACTGTTTTTATGCGATTGTATCGCCCATCTTGCCAAGCAATTGTTTTAAGGTAAGTAGGTATTAACGCGGTTTGCCAATCATTTACATGAATAATATCAGGGAAGAAATTAGTAATAGACAAACTTTCTAGCACTGCCTTAGAAAAGAATGCAAACCTTTCGTTATCATCGTTATAACCATACATTCTATCTCTTTTGAAATACTTTTCATTATCCACAAAATAATAGGTCATTCCGTTTAATTTGTATTCAAAAATTCCGCAGTATTCATTTCTCCACGATAATTTTACATACTTATTCCCTAAATAGGTAAACTTGTTTTTATACTCAGGTTTTATAAAACTATATAGAGGTAAAATTACCCTTATATCTATTTCTGGCTTTTGACTTTTTATAAACCTTGGAAGCCCACATGCAATGTCGGCTAAACCTCCTGTTGCACAAAATGGTTGAGCTTCTGATGCTACAAAAAGTATGCTCTTTTTTATTGGCTGAGCCTTTGGTTGTTCTTGTTGTTGTTGATTAATGTTATTTACTGTCACCTTTTCTTCTTTTGGGGTTTGGCAAACTTTAAGTTCGGAAGCCTTTGGCTTTATTATTGCAGTTTGTTTAACTTCTGCCACATTATTTTTCTGCTGTTTTTGTGGTGCTTTTGGTGCCACCTGCCTTTTTACTGTTTGTGAAGATTTTACTTTTGTTTCTACCATTTTTCTTCCCTTGTATTATATTTTTTTTGTTTCTACTTTTTTAAAATACATTGTGCTATTGCGCGGTATTTTTAAGGTTATGTAGTTTGCCTTTTTATTGTTTTCATCTGGCTTAGTTTTTATTTTTCCATTTGTTATACCTGTACCACCATATTTCTTCAAATCGGAATTAAATACTTCTTCGTAAGTTCCTTTATCTAGGTACACTCGGTAACCAGACAATTCCTCTGGCGAAAAGTTTGTTACACAAATCAATTTTTCGCCCTTGTTGTTTTTTCGAGCAAACACAACCACATTGTTGCGAGTGTCATTGGATATTATCCATTCAAATCCGTCCCAAGAAAAGTCTATGTTGTATAGTTCGCTATGAGTTAAATAAAACCAATTAAGGTCTTTTACATAGTCATTAAGCTCTTTATGTTTAGGATAGTCTAACAAAAAAAATTCAATCGATTTTGTATTATCCCACTCATCAAATTGCCCAATTTCAGAGCCCATAAAAGTAAGTTTTTTACCAGGGTGTGCCATCATATAACCATAAAACGCACGCATTAAATTAAATTTTTGGTCATAATCACCTGCCATTTTATTAATTAATGACCGCTTGCCATAAACTACTTCATCATGCGAAATTGGCAAAACAAAGTTTTCACTAAACGCATAGAACATTGAAAAGGTGACTTTGCTATGATTGTCTTTTCTAAAAAATGGGTCCATTGAAATATATTCTAGAGTGTCATTCATCCAGCCAATGTTCCATTTATAATTAAACCCAAGCCCGCCTATGTCAGTTGGTTTTGTTACAAGTGGCCAAGCAGTAGACTCTTCGGCTATCATTAGTGCACTAGGAAATTCTTTAAATACGGCACAATTTAATTTTTGCAAGAAAGAAATGGCTTCTAGGTGTTTGTTGTTTCCATAACAATTTGGAACCCACTCCCCATTCTTTTTATCGTAGTCTAGGTATAACATTGATGCCACGGCATCTACCCGCAAGCCATCTATATGAAAGACTTTTAAAAAGAACATTGCACTAGAAATTAAAAAACTTTGTACTTCTGGCTTGCCATAATCAAAACGGCGAGTTCCCCATGATTTATGCTCTTTGCGGTCCCAACTATTATACTCATATAAACAAGTTCCGTCCCATTCAATTAAGCCGTGCTCATCTTTAGGGAAATGTGCTGGTACCCAATCTAGTATTACACTAATATTATTTTGATGACAGCAATCTACAAAATACATAAAGTCGTGTGGGGTGCCAAACCTGCTTGTTACCGAAAAGTACCCTGTTGGTTGATAGCCCCAAGACCCATCATAAGGGTATTCTGTTAGTGGCATAATTTCTATGTGTGTATAGCCCATTTTAACAACATATGGTATTAATTCTTCGGCAAGTTTGCGATAAGAAAAATAATTACCATCTGGATACCTTTGCCATGAACAAAAGTTTACTTCATAAATATTCATTGGAGAGGTGTAGTGATTGGTTATGTTTTTAGACTTTTGATAGTCTTGGTCTGCCCAAGTGTAACCAGATAAATTGTATACCTTTGATGCTGTTTGACCATTTGTTTCACTATGAAAAGCATATGGGTCCGCCTTAAAAACTTTTTCACCCTTTGCATTTGTTACCAAAAACTTATAGTTGTCATATACTTGTACGTTTGGTACAAATTTTTCCCATACTGCTCCATTATCTATGCGATGCATCTGCCCATCTTTTTCGTTCCAGGCATTAAAATCACCTACAACACTTATTGCTTTAGCATTAGGAGCAAAAACTCGGAAAATGGCACCATCTACTTTATTAATTGAACACAAATGACAACCCATAAATTCATATGAGTTGTAATAGGTGCCTTGTTGAAATAAATATAAAGATTTTTTTGTGTCCATTTTCCCCTTAAAGCAAAGGAGCATTTACCCAAGTCTAGTCGGTTTAAACGCTCCCCCATATTAATTAGTATCTAATAAATTTTACATTTTTTATCTATTTGTGTCAAACAAAAACAACCATATGTACAAAATATACCAAAAAGAGCAAGTGATTTCTCACTTACTCTTATTTCTTTTAGGCATTATTATCAGTTATCAAACCGGCCATAATTTTGTCTCGTGTACGGCACTTTAATGCATCTAGTTCTGTTATGGTGGTTGTTACATCTATGGTTAATACCTTAAACCCATCTTCAGTTTTAACTTTTACCAGGTTTGTGTACAGTTCAAGGCTCTCATACCTTTCAGTTTCTTTATTAAAAAGTCTTTTTTTGCCACATTTATGTATTTCGTTTTCTATGCCAAACATACTTGCAAAATACGAAATTTCTTGTGCAATTGAAAGCGACTTTCCGTGCTCAGTTAAATATATGTTAGGTGAAAGCTCTACCGGTAATGTCTCTTTAATTTGCCTATACCATTGCTTGTTTTCGGCGGTGGCAAACCTAGAAGACTTTAAAAAGTACTTCCCCACATAAACAGGTGACATTGCATATTCTTGCTCACCCAAGCTGTCTTTTAATTCAAAACTATATAGGTTACAATTATCAGTAAAATCTATATTTATGTTTGTTGCAAAGAACTTTGCAATTAGTTCCAATTTTTCACTGCTTGTTCCTTTGCCTTTTATTGCTCGCTTAAGCAATGATTGTCTTATTTCGTTATTGGCATCAAAAACTAGTTTAAAGTTCTCCATATTACTAGATTGTTCCAAGGCATTGGGAGGAAGGGTTACAATAATTGGTTTTGCTTTCTTTTGTTCGCTCATAAATTTATCTACCTTTAAAATTTTTCAGATATTGTTATTTTACCTTTATGTGTTTTTACTGTCAATAAATTTTTTGTATCAGTTGCACCAATTGTTGTGTTGTATATTTCAACCTTTTCATTCTTGGCTGGCACGCTTACCTTTTTGCCCTTGCTTTGTAAATAATAAATTGCTTCATCTTCTACAACAGCTTCAACTTTTTTATTTTTTGCATTAACACTTACTTCACCATTAAATTCGTGCACACTTAAGCTTACTTCTCCCGATGTCTGTATATCTGATTTTCCATTTATTCCTTGAAGAGAAATGCTTCCACTTTTTGAAGTTATTTTGTATTCACTTATATTATCATAACAATTTGTTATTTGAACTTTGCCACTTTTAGTGGTAATATCATAAGATTTACCATCTCCGCTTATAATTTTTACATCGCCACCAAGAGTGCTAATAGTGGCACTTGCATTAAAGTCCGCACCACTAGTTCCAAGTTTTACATATCCACTTCGGGTAGACACTGTTACATTATTGGTCGCTTTTAATATTTCTACTCCGCTTGAACCAGCATTAATTTCGGCAGTTTCTACACTATTTAATTTAACTTTACCGTGCTTGGTGTTAATTTTTATAGTGTCAATTTTTTGAATAGCAATATCACCTGAATTTGTTTTTAATGAAACATCTTCTGCTTTAAATTCACCCAAAAGTTTTATATTTCCACTTTTTGTTTCAACATCTAACTTAGAATTGTTAATAAGCCCAGATTGTCCAAAAGAAAAGTCTCCGTTCTTTGTTTTTGCGGTAACCGACTGGGCTGAATAAATTACAGTTGAACCATTGCAAGAAATATCTGCCGTTGTATTAACCTTGCCTTCACTTTTGTCTAACGGTTCAACTCCACCAGTTTTGCAAGTTACTTTAAGTGAGTTACACAAATTAAAAAACAATTTACCACTATTTGATGTAAAATTTATTTCTCCGCCAATTGGTGCAAAAACTTCTGCCGAGCCATTTGTGGTTTTAATAGTTAGATTGTTTGCTATTTTGCAATTTTCGTTAATTTTAATCCACTTAGACCCAGACACAATTTCTAAATTGTTTGCCGAAAAACTGTCTTCTATAGTAATTAACCCCTTGGTGTTTAAACTTAGAGTATCTAGCTGACCTGTTAGTCCACCAACGGTAATTTTACTTGTTTGGCTTGTTACACTTACCTTACCCAGGTAATAAACAGGAATTGAAATTATTAATCCATACTCATCTAATCGGTTATGGTAAATAAAAGGTTTATATTCTTTTGCATAAAATTTTAATGCACCATCAACTACTTCCATAGTTAACTTTGGAGTTTCGGTATATTTTGAAAACCCATTAAACCTTTCATTTAGTTCTACTGTATAATTATAACTTTGTACAAAGTTTAATTTAATAGGAATATTATCGGCAACAATATCCACCGAACTAAAACTACCTTCTGGTGCATATTTTTGTTTTATGTCATAAACACTACCACTTGTAGATCTAACATATTTTACACCCAAAATGTTAACACCCGGAATGAACACCATTGTTGCTCCCAGTGCTAAAAAAATAAATAATATGCAAGATGCTATAAGTATCACTTTGTTAATTATTTTTTTCATTTGCCCTTTATTCTATTACCTTTATTATCTATTCTATTTCAGCCCTAATTCTTCTTATGCCACTACTGCTACTCTGCTCTTTGGTAATTTTAAATTTACCTATTTCGCTTGTGTTTTTAACATGAGGGCCACCGCATATTTGAAAATCTAAGTCCCCAATTTTATATATCGAAACAATGTCGGTTGGCTCGGCCTTATGAACACCATAGGCACCTTGTTTTAATGCCTCAGCAAAAGGAAGTTCTACTCTCTCTACCTTTATTCCGCTTTTAATTGCATTATTTACATAATCTTCTAGTTCTTTTATTTCTTCCGAAGTTAGCGGGCGATTAAAGTTAAAATCAAACCTTAATCTTTCACTTGTTATATTGCTTCCCTTTTGTTCCACTTCGGTGCCAAATTTGTGTCTAAGACCAGAAAGTAACAAGTGACACGCCGTATGCAATTTAGTGGTCTGTTCACCAGTATCATCTAAGCCACCTTTAAATGTTCCTTTGTCTACCGTTCGGCTCTTTTCTTGATGCTCTTTAAAGGCTTCTTTAAACCCATCTACATCAACTTTAAAGCCTCGCTCGGTTGCCATTTCGGTTGTTAATTCTAAAGGAAATCCAAAAGTATCATATAATCTAAAAGCTGTTTTGCCATTAATAACATTTTCTACTACCGCATTAGGGTCGGTCTTTTGCAAAAACTCTCTTTTTCGTTCTATGCCAACTATTACTTTTTCAAACTCTTTGCTGCCTTGAATCAGCATTTTATCAAATTTTTCAACTTCTTTGGTGATTTCAGCCAAAATGTAGTCTTCTTTCTCTTTTAATAGTGGATAAGCTTCGGAGTAAATATCTTCTATAAAATGCTTGGCTATTTTGTTCAATAGGTCAGGTGTTGCTCCAAGTTGCCTTGTATATCTTATTGCTCTTCGCATAACTCTTCTTAAAATGTAACCAGCCCCAACATTGCTTGGAACTATTCCATTAACATCACCAATTAGCATAACACTTGTTCTAGTATGGTCGGCAATAATACGCATCATTCTGGTTTTGCCCTCATCTTCGCCATACTTTGCACCACATTCAGTTTCAATTATTTTAATTACATCTGCAAATAGGTCTGTTTTATACACATCAGTTAAGCCATTTAAAAACATTAAGCAACGCTCAAAGCCAAAACCTGTGTCAACATTTTTGTTTTCAAGAGGCTCATAACCATTTGCTGTTTTTTTGTATTGCATATATACATCGTTACCGACTTCTACAAATCGACCACACTTGCAATTTATGTCGCAATTATCACAACACTTTTTATCTGTCAACGGATAAAACCACTCGTTATCCGGACCACAAGGTGTGCCAACTGTGCCATCTAGTTCCCACCAGTTGTTTTCTTCACCATTTTCTTTTTTCCCAAGATAAAAAATATTCTCTTCTTTAATTCCTAGGTCTTTTAGTAAATTGACTGTTTCTTCATCTCGTGGAGCACTTTCATTGCCGGCAAAAACACTTGAACACAATTTGTTTATGTCTAGTTTAAACTTTTCAGTAAGTAATTCCACCGTCCATGCAGTCTTCTCTTTTTTAAAATAGTCGCCAAGACTCCAATTCCCCATCATCTCAAAAAATGTAAGGTGGCAATCATCGCCCACTTCATCAATATCAACCGTTCTTATACAGCCCTGAACGTTGCAAAGTCTGGTACCATCTGGATGCTTTTTGCCAAGTAGATAAGGCATTAAAGGTTGCATTCCTGCAACGTTGAACATAACACCTGTTGTTCCATCACCAATTAGCGATACCGCACCAATATTTTTGTGTCCTTTACTTTCATAAAATTTAATCCAAGTATCTCGCAACTCTTTACTTGTAACTTTCATAGATTTTTAACTTCCTTTATTCAAATATATCCCCATTGGGGTCATCTAATTTTTGCACAGGTGGTGCCTCTTCTTCAGAAGGAAAATCTGGTTCATCTTCAGGCAAAGGCGAACCATCTCCGCTATACTCTACATCAAACGGAGGCAAATTTGCCTCATCTACAAATATGTCGTTAAAATCGCCACTTTCAATTTTTTCTGGCCCTTTAATTCGTTTTGGCTCAGGAGGTGCACCTTCCATTAAGCTTTGCATATCACCATCTTTAGGCAGGTTAACAAAAGATACTCTTGAACCTTTCCACCCAATGTATACGCTACCAACTTTACCGCTACGATGCTTTGCAAATATTATTTCTGCGGTGTAGTCACTTGGAGCATCTTCGTGCTCAACACCCTTCATCTCTTCTGGCTTATGAATAAACATAACAATATCTGCATCTTGTTCAATTGCACCAGTTTCTCTTAGGTCACTTAAAACTGGTTTACCCTTTCTGGTTTCAACCGAACGGTTTAACTGACTAAGTAACAGCACTGGCACATTAAGCTCTTTTGCCAATATCTTCATTCTTCTTGAAATATCTGCAACTTCACTTTGTCTGTTATCCGACTTTTTGTCACTGTACATTAACTGCAAATAGTCTATCATAATAAGGTCCAAACCCTTTTCTCTCTTTAACTTTCGACATTTGCTAAGTATCTCTGCCGGTGTATTAAGCGTGCTGTCATCAATATATATTTCACATTCTTTTAATGTGTTTAGTGCATTAAATAATTTTGTCCAATCCGCGCTAGAAAGTTTTCCGCATAATGCCTTACTCATATCTACCCCAGCAACCGAACATATCATACGCTGAGTTAATTGCGATTTGCTCATTTCTAACGAAAATACTGCACATTTATATTTTTTTAAGGCGGCATTTACAATAAAATTCATACTTAATGCAGTTTTACCAACAGCTGGTCTTGCAGCAATAACAATAAGGTCACTATTTTGCCAACCACGCGTAATTTCATCAATTGCATAAAATCCAGATGGTACACCTTGAAGTTGCCCACCGTTTTTATTAATGGTTTCAAACTTGCTCATTACAACATCTAGATATGGGTTAATATGTTCAAGGTCGGAAACCTGCCCACTTTCAGCAAGCTCAAATACTCCCTTTTCGGCTTCATTAAGACTATCTTCATCTCCGTTATATGCCTTTCGTGTAACACGGTCACATATACCAATTAGTCGGCGATTTGTAGCACATCTTTTAACTATATCTACATATTGTGTCCATCTTGCAGAACTTGGCACAACGTTAGTTAAGCTCATAATAAATTCAGCACCACCAACGCCGTTTAACATATTCATATGTTCCAGTTCATCAGTTAAAGTAATGTAATCTACTACAACATTTCTTTTGTATAGATTACACATAGCTTCAAAAACTTTTTGGTTAACTTCCGAGTAAAAATCAGTTGGTTTAAGTTTACCCATTATGCCAACGCAAGCATCTTCACTTATAAGGGCACTACCCAAAACACCAAGTTCAGCCTCGGTATTACTTGGCATTATTTGTGCCAATTGCTTTGTATTGTTGTCGTTTGTTTTTGCCATATTTTCACCATTGATTTTAGTAATATTATTATAACTTATTGCCCCTATTAAGTCAAGGGGGTTAAATTAACACAACAGCTTAACTTATACACAAAACAAATTGACCTAAAAATCGTATTTTATTTTTGCTCTTGTTCTTCTTTTGTTTTTATGTATTTATCAAAGTACACTTTTTTAAGCACAGCGGAAACTATTTTCTGCTCTTTGGGATTATAGCGATCGCCACAACTTTCTATTTCACTAAGAATCTTTACCATATTGGGCTGTGACTTTGATAAATTAATTACATTTGGGTCCAGGTTAAAAACTTCACCTATTTTGCGATCTGCCAAACTCTTTTCAACTGAATTTAAACAGTAATTAAGCGATGCAAAGTCCATTTCAAAATCGGCAAGTTCTTTTGGAGTTCCGTAATTGGATATAATAACTTTTTTTGTGTTATAGTATCTTGAAGATGTATAAATATTCATTTGTAGTTCTCCTTATCTCTTTTTATTGTATCATCTTGTGTCAACAATTTAAAAATATATTAAATAACAATTGAAATTTTAGTTATTTTGTTTATACTTATTAACATTAAAGGAACAAATAATATGAAAATTGCAGTAACAACCGCTTTTGGAATAGAAGCGGTTACCAAAAGAGAATTGTTAAAACTTGGCTACGCCGACACCAGGGCAATTGAAGGCAAAATTGAATTAGAAGGCGATTATACCTGTCTTGCAAAACTTAATGTTAACCTAAGAACAGCTGAGCGAGTTTTAATTAAACTTGCCGAGTTTGTTGCAACTGACTTTGACACCTTTTATAACGAAGTTAAAAAAATTCCGTTTGAAGATTACCTTACCCCAACCCACCACATTTTACTAGACGGAAATTGCAAAAACAGTAAACTTATGGCAATTAAGGCAACTGGCGGAGTGTGTAAAAAAGCAATAATTGATCGCTTAAAAAATTATTACAAAACTGATATAACTGAAAGTGGTTATCGAGCTGTTGTTGTTTTTAACATAGAAAATGACCTTGTAAAAGTGTACCTAGACTCATCAGGAGATGGGCTTCATAAGCGTGGCTACCGCACTCTTAGTTACACCGCACCCATAAAAGAAACAATTGCTAGCGCAATGATTTTACTTTCTGTTTACAACAAAGAAAAACCATTTGCCGATTTATTTTGTGGCAGTGGAACCATTGCTATTGAGTGCGCACTAATTGCAAAACAAATTGCGCCAGGACTATACCGAAACTTTGACTTTGAACACTTTAAGAACTTCCCTCAGCGTGCAATAGACTCTGTCAGAGCGGAAGCAAAACGCAACATTTTACACGATTTTAAGCCTAATATTATTGCCAAGGATATTAATCCAGAAGCCATAAAAATAGCCAAATTTCACGCAAAGAATGCAAAGGTGGATAATGTAATTAAATTTGAAGTTGGAGATATGAAAGACTTTAAATCCACAGATGACTTTGGAGTAATTATATCAAATCCGCCATATGGCTACCGCATTGGCAACTCGTGTGATGCACCTGGTATGTACAAAGATTTTAACAAAATGCTTAACGGTTTAAACAATTGGAGCGCCTATCTTCTTACCAACTATAAATCGGTTGAAAAAGCATTAAATCGCCATGCTGACAAAAAGCGAAAATTGTTTAATGCAAACATTGAATGCACCTACTATTCCTTCCTTGGCAAAAAGCCAGACAAAAAGAATAATACAAATTAAAATTGACAAACTTGTGTTGTTGGGTTTATAATAATACAAAAAATTAAAGGACATTTTACTATGATAGATATTAATTTGCTAAGAACCAATCCAGACCTTGTTAAAGAAAATATTAAAAAAAAGTTTCAAAACCATAAGCTTAATTTGGTTGACAAGGCTGTTGAACTAGACAAACAAATAAGAGAAAGCAAAACTAAGGCAGAAACCCTTAGAGCAGAACGAAACACTCTTTCTTCACTAATTGGCAAATTTATGAAAGAAAAGAATATCGCCGAAGCCGACAAAAACAAGGCAAAAGTTAATGAAATAAACTCAAAAATTTCTGCCGAAGAAGAAAATCAAAATTTGCTTAACGGCGAACTTAAAAAAATTATGATGACCATTCCTAATATTATTGCTGATGATGTGCCACTTGGCGAAGATGACAGCAAAAATGTGGAGGGTCAAAGATTTTTGGAACCAAAACTTAAACCTTTTGATATTCCCTACCATCTAGACATTTTGGAAAATCTTGATGGCATAGATGTAGATAGTGCAAGGCGAACAAGCGGGCAAGGTTTTTATTACTTAACAGGGGACATTGCCAGATTGCATAGTGCCGTACTTAGTTATGCTCGAGATTTTATGATTGACCGTGGTTTTACCTATGTAATTCCACCATATATGATTAGAAGCGATGTAGTTACCGGTGTAATGAGTTTTGATGAAATGGACAATATGATGTACAAAATTGAAGGCGAAGACCTTTATTTAATTGGCACCAGTGAACATTCTATGATTGGCAGATTTATGAATACAATTATTGATGAAAAGAAATTGCCACTTACTCTTACTAGCTATTCGCCTTGTTTTAGAAAAGAAAAAGGTGCTCACGGCATTGAAGAACGAGGAATTTACCGCATTCATCAATTTGAAAAGCAAGAAATGATAGTAATTTGCAAGCCAGAAGAAAGTGAAACTTGGTATAAAAAACTTTGGCAAAACACTGTGGATTTGTTTGTTTCTATGGAAATTCCTGTTAGAACACTTATTTGTTGTTCAGGCGACCTTGCCGACCTTAAATATAAAAGTCTAGATGTAGAGGCTTGGAGCCCTAGACAGCAAAAATATTTTGAAGTTGGTTCTTGCAGTAATCTTACCGATGCCCAAGCAAGAAGACTTGGAATTAAGTTTAAAGATGCAACCGGCAACCACTTTGCACACACACTAAATAACACCGTTGTTGCCCCACCAAGAATGCTAATAGCACTTATTGAAAATCACTTAAATGAAGATGGCAGTGTAAATATTCCAACAGTACTACGACCATATATGGGTGGCAAAACAAAAATTGAACCTAAAAAGAACTAAAAAATAAAATTAAACCGCTAAAGAAACACTTTAGCGGTTTTTAATATTTTAATTTATTGTTCAGTTTGGTCTTCTTGCGTTAACTGAATTAGTGCCTTACCTTTTATTACTTTATCTAATAGACTCTTCCAATTATTTACCACTTCACCTTTTTGTAAAACAACTTGTTGACATAAATAGGGTTTTACAATATCTTTTAAGTCCTCAGAAATCATTTCTAATTGTATTTCGTTAACAATTCCTATTGCTAATCCATAAAACTCTTTGGTCCTAAGCGCTTTTTTTTGCCAGGTATATGCCTTATGGCCTTCTCCAATGGTTTGTGCTCTTTTAAGGTTTGGTATATATGCTTTAAGGTAATCTGACATCAATTCTGTTAACGCATCTTTAAACTGAATGACCATTATATCTGCGAAATCTTCAGCCTTGGTTTCTTCAATTAAATCAATGGACTTTGATAGTGAATTAAGTCTTGCTCCGCAACTCCTTACAAACACCTCGTGGTTTTTATCTTTGTTTTGGTTCTCGTACATTGAATTTAATATATATCTTTCTTTTTCTAGTTTTAATCGGTAAATATATTTTGCATCTTCAAAAATATCGTTAATTTCGGCTGAAGAAAGCTTTCTTATATCTTCTTTTACATCATTAAATAATGCCACGAACAATCTCCTTATTCATTTTCGTTTCCTATATTTTGGTTATCTCGCTGACAATATGGGGTTGGAGTTATATACTGTCTTTTAGCACGTCCTAAATATTTGTCTATCTCCATTTGACAATAACCAATTTGACTTGACCTTCCGTTGGATTCAACCAATCTACTAGCTAAAAAATAATTAGTTAACATTGGCCAATTTCTTATTTCTGTTGCATATTTCTCCGCTTGTTCATTCTGCTTTCCAAACCCACCAGATGTAGCAAGTTTAATCTCTCTTTCACGCAATAAAATGTAAAACTCTTTTAGCGACAATTCACTTAACTTCGCAACTTCTTTTTGGGCTTTTGGTGTTTTTGCTATCGATATTGCAAATTCAAGATATGTCGTTCTACCCGCTCTTAATGCCTGTTCGTAATTTTTGCTAGATTCCCAATCTGAATTTGTTACCTTGGTTCCAAAATCTAATATCAATGAACCCATTATTCAATTTCTCCTTGTTGTATTTGACCCTTTATTACGCCAAATTGCAAGCCAAGTGCCACAGCATATTTTGCACAATATTGATGATATATGCTTTTGCTATCGTTTAGGTCATAACCTTTATTAAACAAACTATCTAATCTTTGTAAAGTTGTTTTAGTGTCTTCTGTTAAAACTACTGGCTCAATTTTTCTTGCTTTGCCAGTTAATTCATCATGCAATTCTTTATTAAAATCAATTTTACAACCACCCATATCATAAGCAAGTTTGCTTGCTCGGTAATACTCGGCAATTTGTGGACTTTGATACAATTCAGACAAAATTTGATACAATCCTTTGGTTGTTTCAGAATAATATTGCATCAGTTGCTTTTGTTCTTTGGTAGGATTTTCTTTGCCTGCCAATTTTTCATACTTTGCAATTATATCTTGCAGAACATACATTGTTTCCCTTTTCTCTTGTTGTGCAAGCTTAGCAAAAAATGCGCTGGTTGACATATTCTTTACTTCTTTTGCTAATTTGCGAAATTTCTTATGTGCATCTAACCACGCTTTTGCACTTTTTTTGTCCCCTTTTGACATTTGACATTTTGCCATTTGTAAACATTCCACACTTTTGTAACGCAATTTTTCGTAGTACACTCGCTTGCCAACTTCTTTTGCACTATCAATAGTTTCTTGGGCTAAACCATCGCAACCAAATTGCTCCTTAATTTTTGATGCGAATTCTGATAAATAAGCCATCTTTTTCCCCCCTTTCTTTTATTAATATTTTATTTTTGTTTGTTAATCACTAAATTTATCGTCCATTTGATTTTCTAAATAGTTATCATATGCATTTTTTAAGTCTACATCTAAATGTATTTCTACACTGCTCTTTTCTGCTGAAGCCCCGGAAGTTCTGGTAACTCTTTGAGCCAAAAAAATTGCAATGCTTTTATTATCTTTAAGGTTTGCCAAATCGGTTATGTACCTTATTAAATAATCTTTTTGGTATTGCAATTTATTATTTGTTTTAAAACTTTTATCACCAGTTGTAGAATTAATTTCTGTTACAATGTCTCCCAGTTTATGAACAGCAATGTCAATTTCTTGGTCTTTAAGATAATTTATAAATTCTAGTGGACTAAGCGGATTGATTTTATTAAGTTTTTTATGGTAATTATAAAATTTATTTAAATTGTTTTTAGCCTCTTTTTTATGTCCATGTGTTAAAGATTCTTTGGCAAGGCTTATGCTCTGTTTGCACAAATCTTTTAGGTATTTAATATAAGCCCGTTTGGAATTATCAGCACACGCATTAAGGTCAATTTCGCCATAATTTTGTTTGTCAGCATAATATCCTGTTAATAATGTCATTAAAGCCTTCCTTTTCGTGTATTTATATTATTATAATATAACAAAAGAGCAGAAAAGTCAATACTCATTAACTTATCTGCTCTTATATATTATGCTTCTTTATCTAATAAACTTGCCTTATTTTTTTTAATATATGCCAGTTTGTAATCCACCTTTTTAATATTACCCAAAATTGGTGCAATTTCTATGGGTAAGGCAATTTCAATTTTTGCCAAAATTTCTGCACGCTCTTTTTTTGTTAATTTATACTTAAAACTATATCCAAGTTTTTGTATGTCAACACCTAAAAGCTTGCCATACTCGTTTAGTTTGGCATAATCAGTTTTAAATTTGTACTCTTCCACCGTAAATTTAATTACGTCAGCAACCGTTTCTAATTCTTCTAATTTTACACCCTTAGTAATTTTTTCAAGTGCCTTTTTAAGTTTTCGTGGCAAAACCCGTTTAAGAGTTTCAAACATTTCATATAGTTCTTCTTGACTAGGGTCATTATAAATTCTTAGTATGTGGCAGATAGATTCATACTTGTTTTCTTGCTTTATGTATTCGTAAACACCATATCTATCTCCATCGTTAACAAAACGCCAACCAATTGTGGTTGCTATTTCTTTTAGATAGTTTGTAGACACCAAATTTCTCCTTTAAGATAGTGTTGGCTCTATAAATTTATTAAGCATTGTGCCACCTAGAAGCATTTCACCTTTTAAACACTTTTCAGCGTTTTTTATAACAGTGCTTATTTTGTTTAAGATTTCTTCTCCTGTTTTACCAGTTGTAAGGTTTTTAAAAATTTCTCCCGCTTTTTCAAGTAGTTGCTTAACATAATCCCCATATGCTCTGTTCACTGTTTTCATAAAACCTCCTACATATTTGCTTTTGCAATTTTCCAAAATGGATGATTTTCATCGGCAAGAGCTTCGTAAAAAACTTTGTATCTTTTGTTAAGGTCTTTACTGTCGGTTTTAACACCAAGTCTTTCATCTATAATTGCCAAAATCTCGGCGCTCTTTCCACATAGCATATCATCTTGCTTTTCGTTAAAAGGGTACATTTTTGTTTGTTTTTTGTAAATTGTCGTCAAATATATATTCTTGTCCTTTGCCACCGTTTGAAAACCAACTGCAAGCGCAAGAACAACTAAGTCAGTTTGATAATCTTTATCCATAACTTTATGCCTCCTTATTCACCTTCATCAAAGAACAATTTCATAAAATCTTTGTACTTTTGGTCTTCTTTGGTTGGTATTTGGTCACTTTCGTTTACCAATACATCTAGCATAACCACAGTTTGCTTTGGATATTTGGATTTAATTAGTTTAAAATCTGATGGTTCTGGCACCTCGGTGTCAAATCTTGCCGACAATTCAAAATAAGATTTTAAACTATTTCTTGCTTGAATAAATGCATCTTGTTCGGTATCGCCAACGGCCAACAAGTTAAGGTCTATAATAGATGCATAATAAGTGCCATCTTTGTTTTCATAAATAACGGCTGGGTAAACATATGTCTTCATATAAAACAAACCTCAAATTTTAATCAATAATTATTGTACCAAAATCCGATGAGATTGTAAAATGATTTTATTTGTTTACGATAAATATATTAGCACAATTTCTGTTTTTTGTCTAGACCCATTTTATTTTTCGGTAAATATGTATAAAAATTTTTATTTCTCTTGACACTTTGCAAGTTTAAGCGTGTTTTTTAATAATTCTGTGATTGTCATAGGTCCAACACCTCCAGGCACAGGAGTAATTGCTCCAACTTTTTCTAGTAAATTATTATAATCACAATCTCCTACCACCTTGCCATTTACCCTGTTTATTCCAACATCTATTACCACCGCACCTTCTTTAACATATTCAGCGGTTATAAAGTTTGGTTTGCCTATAGCAACAACCAATATGTCGGCCGAAGCTGTTATTTCTTTTAAATTTTGTGTTCGGCTATGGCAAATGGTGGTAGTTGCATTGTTCTGGGTTAATAATATTTCAACCGGTCTTCCAACCAATTGACTTCTTCCTACAACAACTGCTCTTTTTCCACTTATTTCTATGCCGTTCATTTTTAGTATATCTATTATTCCACTTGCGGTGCAGGGTGCAATAATATTTGTGCCTGACACCAATTTCCCCTTGTTTATATAACTTAAGGCATCTACATCTTTATTAGGGTCAATTGCCTCTATTACCTTGGTTTCGTTTAAATTATTGGGCAAAGGAAGTTGCACTAGAATGCCAGAAATGTCATTGTTTTTGTTTAACATATCAATTTTAGCCAAAATTTCAGCCTCTGTGGCAGTTTGGGGCAGTCGTTCGACTAAACTACCAAGTCCCACATATTCACAGGCTTTTACCTTATTTCTCACATAAATTTCGCTTGCAGGATTATCTCCAACTAAAACCACCGCCAATGTTGGTGCACTTTTGCCCTTAAGTATATAGTCATTTTGTATTTCTGTTTTAATCTCTTCTTTAATTGTGGTAGCCAAATCCTTTCCGTTTAGGATTTTCATATGCAAACTTCCTCCTTTCTTTTGTTTTTTTTAGTTTAGCATACTTTTGTAAAATAAAAAAGGAATTAAGCATAAGAGTGCTTAATTCCATATAAAATAACCAATTATAAAACTAATTTGTGACTAGTTTAAAAATTAAACTAATTCAACGATTGCCATTTGACAATTGTCGCCTCTACGCAAAGTGGTCTTTAAAACGCGGGTATAACCACCCTTAGAGCCAACTTCTTCTGCTCTTTTTGCATATTTTGGAGCAAGGTCATCAAATATTCTTTCAATTAATGGGTGTTGAATTTGTTCGGTTCTTGCCTTGTAGGCAGACTTCTTTTCATTTTTGCCCTTTTCTTCCTGTTTGTCATATAAATGAGCCATTAGTTTACGGCGAGCAGCAAGTTTTTTTGCACCATCTTTAACAACGGTTGTTTTAACTTCTTTGCCTTTGCTATTTGTAGAAACTCTTTCTTCAGACTGAACATCATTCATTGCATTAATGGCAATTGTAATGTCTTTATCTGCAAGTCTTGCAACAGCTTTTGCGTTTGCAAAAGTGGTTTCAATTCTGCCGTGCCATAACAATTCGGTTTCTAATCCTCTTAGCAATGCCTTTCTTTGGTCAGTTGGCAAACCTAATTTTTGTGTTTCCATATTTTTCTCCTTAATTATTCTTCTTGGTTCTTAAGACTTAAACCATAGCCATTTAATTTGTTAATTACTTCATCCAAAGATTTTCTGCCAAGATTTTTAACTTTTAACATATCATCTTCAGTCTTTTTAGTTAAGTCTTCTACGGTATTAATATTTGCTCTCTTTAAGCAGTTGTAAGAACGGACACTTAAATCCATGTCTTCAATGCTCATTTCAAGCAATTTTATAACTTTATCTTCTTTGCTAGAAACTAACAATGATTGACTAGCCATACTTTCTACAAGTTCAATAAATAAACTTAAGTGGTCATTTACTAGTTTAGCGGACAAACTAACTATTTCCTTTGCACTCATAGTTCCATTTGTTTCTACTTCTAGAACAAGTTTGTCATAGTCTATACTCTGCCCAACACGAGTGCTTTGAACTTCAAAGTTAACTTTTTTAAGTGGGGTAAAGTTTGTGTCCATGGCAATTGTGCCAACTGGATCGGTATCTACCTTGTTTTTATCAGCAAGAACATATCCTCTGCCTCTGCCAATTGTTATGTCCATATCTAGGTTGGCATCTTTTTCCATTGTGCAGATGTATAAGTCTGGGTTAAGAACTTCTACTTGGTCATCGTGTGCAATCATACTTGCAGTAACTACACCAGCACCCTTGTGAGAAAGGTGTAATACTTTTCTGAAATCATTGTCTAACACACTTGTTTTAACAGCTAAACCCTTCATGTTTAGTACAATTTCGGTAACATCTTCTTTAATGCCCTTAATTGTAGAAAACTCATGTTGAACGCCAGCAATTTTAATTGCAGTTACGCCAGCACCTGGTAACGCTGATAACAATGTTCTTCTTAGTGCGTTGCCAAGAGTTACACCAAACCCCTTTTCAAGTGGAGCAACGGTAAATTTAGCATATGCACCATTGTTGTCTTCCTCACAGATAACTTTAGGTCTTTCGATTTCCATCATAATAATTTACTCCTTTATTATTTAGAATATAATTCGACAATTAAGTGTTCTTCTATTGCAAGGTCAATATCATCTCGCTTTGGTAAATCTAATACTTTGCCTTCTAGTTTGTTAGCATCAAATTCTAACCACTTTGGCATAATAACTTTAAGTTCTTTAAGCGATTTAAACATTTCTAGATTCTTTTTGTTATCTTTAACAGAAATAACATCACCAACATTTACTTGATAAGCAGGAATGTTAACTCTTTTGCCATTAACACAAATATGACCATGGTTAACAATTTGTCTTGCTGCTGAACGACTTACGCCAATACCCATACGGTATACAACATTGTCTAATCTTCTTTCTAATAAAGATAGAATTGTTTCACCGGTAATTCCGCTTTGTCTTTCTGCTTCTTCATAATATCCACGCATTTGCTTTTCAAGGATACCATATGCTCTTTTAACTTTTTGTTTTTCTCTTAATTGTTTACCATATTCGGTAAATTTTTTGCGAGCATTGCCGTGTTGTCCAGGAACTACTGGACGCTTTTCTATTGCACATTTCTTAGATAGGCAACGGTCTCCTTTTAAGAAAAGTTTTGTGCCTTCTCTACGACATAGTCTGCAATCTGCTGATGTATACTTTGCCATTTGCTACTCCTCCTATATTCTTCTTCTCTTTGGTGGTCTGCAACCATTGTGTGGGATTGGAGACACATCACGGATCATTGTTACTTCAATGTCTGCATTAGCAAGTGCTCTGATTGCTGCTTCTCTGCCGTTACCAGGTCCCTTAACTAAAACTTCAACACTCTTTAAGCCATACTCTTTTGCTGCTTTTGCTGCTGTTTCAGCGGCTTGACTTGCTGCAAATGGAGTGCTCTTTTTGTTTCCCTTGTAACCAAGGCTTCCTGCTGAACTCCAAGCAATAACATTACCAGCAACATCGGTAATTGTAACTAATGTGTTGTTAAAAGATGCATGAACATGAACTACACCTTTATCAATATTAGTTGTTCTTTTCTTCTTAGTTGTTCTTTTTTGAACTGCCATTGTTTATTATCTCCTTATTTTCCTTTCTTCTTAATTCCACTGTTACGAGGACCTTTTGCAGTTCTTGCATTACTGCTTGTCTTTTGTCCACGGCATGGAAGACCTTTTCTGTGTCTTACACCTCGGTAACAACCGATTTCCATAAGGCTTTTAATGTCCATTGCAACATCACGTTTCTTATCGCCTTCTACAACAAGGTTCTTTTCTATGTAATCTCTGATTTTGTTAACTTCAGATTCAGACAAATCTTTAACTCTGGTGTCTGGGTTTATGTTTGTTGCTGACAAAATTTTGTTAGCAGTTACTCTACCAACACCGTAAATATAGGTTAAACCTATTTCAACTCTCTTTTCATTAGGTAAATCAACACCTGAAATACGTGCCATTTGCCACCTCCATATGTATTTTAAAAATTAGTTTAGTTTTTAATTAGTATGTTAGCCTTGAACTTGTTTGTGCTTTGGATACTTTGAGCAAATAACTCTTAGTTTTCCATTTCTTTTTATAACTTTACATTTATCACAAATTGGTTTTACACTTGGTCTAACTTTCATTTTTGTAATCTCCTTAAGTTTATTTTTGTCGCCAAATAATTCTGCCTTTTGTTAAATCGTAAGGGCTCATTTCAAGTTTAACTGTGTCACCTTCGTAAACTCTAATTAGGTTTTTCCAAAGTTTTCCGCTAAGGTAAGCAGTAATTATGTGTCCGTTGGATAGTTTAACTTTAAAAGTTGCCCCCGGAAGCGCTTCTACAACAACTCCCTCGGTTTCAATAACATCGTCTTTAGACATCTGTTATCCTCCTAAAATTTATAAAATTGTAAGAATTTCAACTCCGCTATCGGTTATTAAGACAGTGTTTTCGTAATGAGCGCTTGGCTTTCCATCTTTGGTCCTTACATCCCACATACCATTAAACACTACCTCATAATCGCCAGCATTAACCATTGGTTCTATGGCAAGCGTGCAGTTGTTAGGAATTTTTGCTCCTAGCCCCATTGTTCCATAGTTTGGAACAGATGGATCTTCGTGCATATTCCTGCCAATTCCATGACCAACTAAGTCTCTAACCACCGAAAATCCATGCTTTTCGGCATAGTTTTGAACCCTAGCACCTATGTCACCAAGCCTTGCACCTGCTTTTAGGTCTTTTATGCCTTCAAAAAAACTCTGTCTTGTTACATCAATAAGTTTTTGCTTCTCTGCACTGATTTTCCCTACCGCAAAGGTTCTCGCCGCGTCTGAACAGAACCCCTTGTATTTAACGCCACAGTCTATGCCAATAATTTGACCTTCTTTTAATATTGTTGTATCACGTGGAATGCCGTGTACAACAATATCATCAACTGAGGTGCAAATGGTTGCAGGGTAACCATATTGACCTAAAAAGGCTGGTTTTGCTCCGCATTGTATTATATATTCATTTGCAATTTTGTCAAGGTACTTTGTCGAAATTCCTGGTCGGATTTCCTTTTCTAGTAATTCAAGAGTCTTTGCTAAAATCTTTGCCGACTCTCGCATACACCCTATTTCTTTTTCAGTTTTGCTTTTAATCATTTTTTACACTTCTTTTATAGCATTTTCTATCTGCTCTGCAACTTCATTAATAGTCTTATCTGCATCTATATCAACAGTCTTAATGCCTGACTTATGGTAGTACTCGGCTACTGGCATAACTTCCTTACGATAAAAGTCTAGCCTTTTGGTAATTGAAGCATCATTGTCATCAGTTCTTTGATAAACTTCTCCGCCACATACTGGACATTTGCCGTTTTTCAACTGGCTAACATGACAATTTCCATTGCAATCTTTGCAGACTCTGCGATTAACCAATCGATCTCTTAGCCTTTCCAGGTCATTTACGAAGTTTAATACTAGGTCTACTTTAAGTTTTAGCAACTTTACTTGTTCCATGTTGCGTGGAAAACCATCTAACAAATAACCGTTTGTATTTTTTGTTGCTTCAATTTTGTTTTCTAGTGCTTTTACTGTAATTTCTAGTGGCACCAAATTTCCATTGCGTTGGTACTCATCTATAATTTTGCCTTCTTTTGTCCCAAGCTTAACTTGTTCTTTTAACACATCACCCATTGATAAATGGCAAAAGCCATATTTTTCTACCAAAATTTTTGCTTGTGTTCCTTTCCCCGATCCAGATGCCCCAATCATTAAGATGTTCATATTGTACTCCTATAAGATATTTTTGTGTCGCTTCATCATAAGTTGTGCTTCTAGTTGTGTTCCAAATTCTATGGCTACGCTTACTACAATTAGCATACCAGTTGCAGTAAATGCGTTTAATAATTCTAGTTGATCACCTGCAACAAGTCTAAATATTACAGATGGTACAATTGCAATAAATGCAAGGAATATTGCACCAAACAATGTAATTCTGTTGCTTACTCGCTTTAAGTAATCGGTAGTTGCCTTCCCTGGTCTTATGCCCGGAATAAATCCACCGTGTTGTTGAATGTTTTGGCTTACATCGGCTGGGTTAAATTGAATTTGTGCATAAAAATATGCGAAGAACAATATTAACAAGCCAACTAAAATGCTATATACTACGCTACCTGTTCCAAGGTAATTGTAATAGAATTTCGCAAACCACCCACTTTCTGGTGTAACACCAAATAGTTGCATAATTAAACTTGGGAAAGTTATTATTGCTGATGCAAAAATTATTGGCATAACACCACTGGCGTTTATTTTCATTGGAATGTAACTTGACTGTCCACCAAACATTTTGCGTCCCTTAATTTGCTTTGCATACTGAACTGGAATTTTGCGTTCTGCCAAATCTACAAAAACAATTAGTGCAAAAATTAAAACTGTTAATGCCAAGAATCCTAATAGTTCCCAAAGAGCGTTTAAATTTCCGCTGAAAATATTCTTAAAGGCATTTAATATTGATAGTCCTGCAGTACTCATTATACCAACAAAGATAATTAATGAAATACCATTTCCAACATTTTGCTCGGTAATACGATCACCTAGCCACATTGTAAAGCAAGTTCCTGCAACCATTAGAATTACTACAAATGCTCCAGTTACCCAAATTGGGCATCCTGCACCAAAAATGTTAACCAAACTAGATTTTCCAAATCCAATTACCGTTCCAACACCTTGGGCAATTGCAAGTACGATTGCAATAATTTTTGTAATCATATTCATTTTCTTTCTGCCTTCATCGCCTTCCTTAGAAAGCCTTTCTAGGGCAGGAATACCAACTGCTAAAAGTTGCACTATAATTGATGCGTTAATATAAGGCGTTATGCCAAGTGCAAGAAACGAGCCATTTTCTAGTGCTGAACCAGTTACCGAGTTTAATAAGCTAAGTACACCAACGGTATCTTCGCTAATAGATAACCCATATGCTTCAGCATTAATTCCAGGAATTGGCAAATAACAGCCAAGCCTGTAAACCAATAATAACAAAACAGTTATTATTAATTTTTTTCTTATTTCTTTGTTTTTAAATGCACCTGCTAACGTTTTGAACATTAAATCACCTCAACACTACCGCCGGCTTTTTGGATTTTTTGAACTGCCGACTCCGAGAACTTGTTAGCCTTTACTGTTAGTGGAACAGTTAATTCTCCATTACCAATAACTTTAAGACCAAACTTCTCTACTTTTGAAATCATTCCTTTTGTCTTTAGCATTTCTGCGGTAACAATTGTGTTTGGTTCCAAACTGTTAAGTTGTCCTACATTAATAATTGTGTATTCTTTAGCCCAGTTGTTAGTAAAGCCACGTTTTGGAATCCTACGCAATAGTGGCATCTGACCGCCTTCAAAACCTGGGCGAACTCCACCACCGCTTCTGGCGTTTTGTCCTTTATGACCTTTACCACTTGTCTTTCCGTGACCAGAGCCCATACCCCTACCAACTCGTTTGTTGTTAAAGGTAGAATTTGGGGCTGGTGACAAATTTTGTATATTCATAACTCAACTCTCCTATTTTCTACTTAACTTCTTCTACTGAAACCATGTGTCTTACAACAAAAATCATTCCGCGTGTGCAAGCGTTATCTGGCTTTGTAACACAACTTCTAATTTTTCTAAGACCTAAAGCCTCAACAGTTCTTTTTTGCTTTTCTAGTGCGCCGTTTGTGCTTTTAATTAATGTAATTTTAAGCATTTTTTCAGCATTCTTTTTGGTTGCTGGTTTTTTAACTGCGGTTGCAGTTTCTTTTTTAGCAACAGTTTCAGTTGTTTTTACCGCACTTTTCTTTTCTACAGGAGCATCAACTTTTTTAGTTGCCTTTTTTGTTGTACTGTTAGTTTTTGTTTCCATACTTCTCTCTCCTATAAGATTTCATCTACACTTTTGCCACGAAGTTTAGCAATCTCTTCAGCGCTTCTTAGTTGCATTAATCCGTTTAGAGTTGCTTTAACGCAGTTAACTGGGTTATTTGAACCATATAACTTTGTAGTAATATCTCTAATTCCTGCAAGTTCAACAACAGTTCTTACACTACCACCAGCAATGATACCATTACCTTTCTTGGCTGGCATTAAAATAACCTTGGTTTTTTCAAACTTTCCTATAACTTCGTGTGGAATAGTGGTGTCTTTTAATGGTATTTCAGTTATGTGTTTCTTTGCTTCAAGACCTGCTTTGTCCATAGCAATTGAAACTTCGGCACCTCTGCCAAGACCAATTCCTACCTTACCCTTTTTGTCGCCAACGACAACAAGAGCAGAGAATCTCATATTTCTACCACCCTTAACAACCTTTGTAACACGGCGTATATCGGCGGTAACTTTTTCAAATTCATCTTTCTTTTCAGGTGCTTCTTTTTTTGTTCTTTCTACTTTTGCCATTTTTTACTCTCTCCTATCCTAAAAATTCAATCCAGCGTTTCTAGCGCCTTCAGCAACTTTTGCTACCCTGCCAGTGAAGATGTAACCAGCACGATCAAATACCACTTCTTTAATACCTTTTTTGATAGCCTTTTTTGCAATATCCTCACCAATCATATATGCTTGTTCAGATTTGGTCTTTCCGGCAAGCTTTGCCTTAATTCCCTTTTCCATTGTAGATGAACTGCAAAGTGTTACACCCTTTTCATCATCAATAACTTGTGCATAAATATTAGTTAAAGAACGGTATACATTTAGTCTTGGACGAGCCGAAGTACCAGATAATGTTGCTCTAATTCTTTTTTGCTTTGCTTTACGAACAGAGTTTTTATCAATTTTCTTAATCATACCTTTTCTCCTTATTTCTTCTTAGCAGCCTTTTTAATTTCTTTTCTTAGGACATATTGATCAGTGTATCTAATGCCATAAGCGTGGTATGGTTCAACTGGTTTAAGTGCCTTAATATCGGCAGCAACCTGACCAACCTTTGTTTTGTCACAGCCTTCTACCTTAATTTCAGTTGCAGATGGGCAGGTGATTTTAATGTCGTTTGGAAATTCAAAATTAACAGGGTGTGAAAAACCGATGTTTAATACTAATTTATTTCCACTTACCGAACACTTAAAACCTACACCGTTAATTGTAAGGTTTTTGCTATAACCTTCGGTAACTCCCTTAACCATATTATAAATTAAGGCACGATACAAACCGTGTTTAGCCTTTATTTCTTTGTCGTCGCTAGAACGAATTAAGATTAGTGCTGGCTTATCGTTATGAGTTCCTTTTTCTACCTTAATAACGCTATCAACTTCTTGTCTTAGAGTTCCAAGTGGACCTGTTACTAAAACAACATTTTCAGCAGTTATATCAACAGTAACTTTTTCTGGTAATTCAATTGGTAATCTTCCTATTCTTGACATATTTAATTACCTCCTTACCATACGTAAGCAAGAATTTCGCCACCAAGGCCAAGTTTTCTTGCTTCCCTGTCTGTTAGTACACCTTTGCTAGTAGATACAATTGCAATTCCTAGTCCGTTAAGAACTCTTGGCAATTCATCTGCATTTGCATAAATTCTTAAACCTGGTTTAGAAATTCTCTTTAATCCACTGATAACTTTTTTGTTATCTTCGGTGTATTTTAGTGTGATTTTTATATTTCCTTGAACTTTGTCCTCAATATATTCAACCTTAGAAATGTATCCTTCTGCTAAAAGAATTTCAGCGATGGCTCTTTTAATTTTAGAATCAGGAATTGTTACGGTTTCGTGCCTAGAGGTCTGTGCATTTCTAATTCTTGTTAACATATCTGCAATAGGATCTGTTACTATCATTTTAATTTCCTCCTAAATTTTACCAACTAGCTTTCTTAGCACCTGGGATTTCACCCTTGTATGCTAGTTCTCTGAAACAAATACGGCAGATACCATATTTTTTAAGAACGGCATGAGGACGTCCACAGATTGAGCATCTTGTATACTCACGAGTGCTATATTTTTGTTTGCCTTGTTGTTTGTTTATAAGTGCTTTTTTTGCCATAATTATCTCCTTCGTTATTTCTTAAATGGCATACCCATTAACGCTAATAATTCTCTTGCTTCTTCATCAGTTTTAGCAGTTGTAACAATTGCTACATCAAACCCACGGATTTTTTCAATTTTGTCATAAACGATTTCTGGGAATATTAATTGTTCCTTAACGCCATATGAAAAACTACCTCTTCCATCAAATGAATTTGGGTTTACGCCTCTAAAGTCTCTAACTCGTGGCAATGCAATAGATATAAATCTATCTAAGAATTCATACATTTTTGTGCCTCTTAAAGTAACCTTAGCACCAATGTTCATTCCTTCACGAACTTTAAAGTTTGCGACTGACTTTTTTGCCTTTGTTACAATTGGCTTTTGACCTGCAATAAGACCAAGTTCTTCAACTGCAAGGTTAAGTGACTTGCTGTTATCCTTAACATCGCCAAGACCCATGTTAAGAACAATCTTTTCAATTTTTGGAACTTGGTTAATGTTTTTGTAACCAAACTTTTTTTCTAGTGCAGGAACAACTTCTTTAAGGTATTTGGCTTTAAGTCTGTTCATTTCTTTATTTTCCATTGTTTATCTCCTTAAAAATTACATTTCCTGTTTTCTTCTGATTCTAACACTTTCTGCTTTATTTTTTGTGTTAGACTTGGTTGCAGGTGCATCTTTCTTGTCTAGTTTTGTCGACTTTTTAGTTTCTTTTTCTTCGGTTGTAGGCTTTTTGGCCTCTTTTTTATCCTTAGAATTGTCTTTCTTTTTAGCCTGTTTTTCAAACTTGGTATCTAGCACAGCTCCGCATTTACATGCGCGAACGCTTTTGCCATCAACTACCATATGTTTAACTCTTGTAGGCTTTCCACAAGTTGGGCAAACTATCATAACGTTAGATACATCAATAGTACCTTCCTTTTTAATAATTCCGCCAGTTTCTTGTGCTGTTCTTGGTTTTGTGTGACGGCTGATTATGTTCACACCTTCAACAACTATTCTGTTTTTGCTTGGATTGGTTGCAAGAACCTTACCTTGCTTACCAGCATCTTTACCAGTAATAACAACAACTTTGTCGCCAGTTTTTACGTTTAATTGTGCCATAATCTGCCTCCTATATTACTTCAGGTGCTAACGAAATTATTTTCATATAGCCCTTATCTCTTAATTCTCTTGCAATAGGTCCAAAAATACGAGTACCTCTTGGCAAGCCATCATTACCAATAATAACTGCTGCATTATCATCAAACTTAATGTAACTTCCATCAGGTCTTTGAATACCTTTAACCGTTCTTACAATAACTGCTTTAACAACATCACCTTTCTTAACAGCACCATTTGGTATTGCTTTTTTTACGGTTGCAATGATACAATCGCCAATGTTACCACTTTTAACAACTGAACCACCAAGAACCTTTATTACAAGAAGTTCTTTAGCACCGGTATTATCAGCAACCTTTAATCTTGTTTCCTGTTGTACCATTTTTATTTCTCCCTACTATTTAACTTTTTCTACTATTTTAACAAGACGCCAGTTTTTGTCCTTAGATAGGTGACGAGTTTCGGCAATTAGCACGGTATCACCAATATCGCAGGTGTTTTCTTCGTCATGTGCCTTAAACTTTTGTGTCTTGTTAATGGTTTTCTTGTATATTGGGTGTTTAACTTTGTCTTTAACTGCAACAACAATTGTCTTGTCCATTTTATTACTTGTAACAACACCAATTCTAGTTTTTCTATTGTTTCTTTCTTGTTTCTTAGTTTCCATAAGTTATCCCCTTAATCCTTTTTGGTTTCAACTTTTTTAGTGGTTGTCTTAGTCGATTTCTTTTCAGCGGTTTGAGGTTTAACTGACATAGATATGCCAAGTTCACGCTCTCTTAAAATTGTCTTAACTCTGGCAATATCCTTCTTGCAAGACTCTAATGCCATTGGATTTTGTAATGAACCAGTTGCGTTGCTAAATCTTAAGTTGAATAATTCAGACTTTAGGTCTGTTAACATTTTGTTAAGTTCTGCATCAGACTGATTTCTTAATTTTTCTATCTTCATAGCCCTAAGCCTCCTCTTTTGCCTTTAGATTAGCATCATTCTTCTCTAAGTCTGCTTTTGTGACGATTTTTGTGCCACAAGGCAATTTATAAGTAGCAAGTCTTAATGCTTCTCTTGCAACTTCTTCTTTTACTCCACCCATTTCAAACATAACTCTGCCTGGTTTAACAACGGCTACCCAGAACTCTGGAGAACCTTTACCAGAACCCATACGAGTTTCTGCAGGCTTTTTTGTTACTGGTTTATGAGGGAATATATTTATCCAAACATTACCACCTCTTTTTGTATAACGAGTCATTGCTATACGAGCAGCTTCTATTTGGTTTGAAGTAATCCAACAAGGTTCGGTAGCGATAATTCCATATTCGCCATATGCTAGTTTATTGCCTCTAAGTGCCTTACCAGTCATTCTTCCTCTTTGTTGTTTTCTTCTTTTAACTCTTTTAGGCATCAACATTTTTGTTTCCTCCCCTAATTGTTAAATCTTTTTTTCCAAGAACTTCGCCCTTGTAAATCCAAACCTTAACACCGGTAGAACCATATGCTTTTGCTGTTGCATAACCATAGTCTATGTCCGCTCTTAGGGTTTGTAATGGAAGTGAACCTTCTTGATAGAACTCGCTTCTTGCAATTTCTGCACCATCAAGTCTGCCACCTACCATAATTTTAACACCTTTAACCCCTGCTCTTTGGCAACGATTAAGTGCTTGCTTCATTGCTCTTCTAAAACCAACTCTTTGTTCAAGTTGGAAAGCAATACTTTCAGCAACAAGTTGTGCATTAAAGTCTGGAGCTTTAACTTCTACTACATTAATGTTAACAACTTTACCATTAACAAGTTTTGTTAACTCCTTCTTCATAGCCTCTACGCCAGCACCTTTTTGCCCAATAACGACACCAGGCTTAGAGGTATCTAGTGTAATATTAACCTTGTTTTCGCCTCTTTCAATTAAAATTGCAGAAATACCACAATTTTTGTAATTGGTCTTAATATACTTTCTTATTTCATTGTCTTCTTTAATAAAACTTGCGAAAGACTTTTTGTCTGCATACCATTGACTCTTCCAGCCAGTAGTAATGCCAAGACGAAGACCATTTGGATTAACTTTCTGTCCCATTAGATTTCCTCCCTAGGCTTTCTTCACATCAAGAATAACAGTGATGTGTGATGTTCTTTTTAGTATTGCATGTGCTCTGCCTTTGTTAACAGGTTGGCTTCTTTTAAGTGATGGGCCACCATCTGCAAAAGTTTCAGCAACATAAAGTTCAGACTTGTTAAGTCCTAAGTTGTTTTCAGCATTAGCGCCGGCACTTCTTAGAACATTTAGAACAAATTCTGCGGCAGGACTTGCATTGTATTCAAGAATTGCTTCTGCATCTGCATAGTTTTTGCCTCTAATCAAATTTAAAATTATTCTTACTTTGCTAGGAGAAACTCTTACATATTTTGCAACTGCGTGTGGTCTGTTATCTTTTTTAGCGACTCTTGCAGCAGCTTTTTCTCTTTGTCTAGTTGCCATTATTGTTTTCCTCCCTTGCTTGCGGTTGTTTTTGCACCTTTGTGACCTTTAAATGTTCTAGTTGGAGCAAATTCACCAAGTTTAAAACCTACCATTTCAGTTGTAATGTAAACTGGGATATGTTTTCTGCCATCATAAACAGCAATTGTATGTCCTACCATTGTTGGAAGTATGGTAGATGAACGCGACCAAGTTTTAATAACTTTCTTTTCGCCAGATTCGTTCATCTTGTCTATTCTGTTTGAAAGACGTTCTTCTACATATGGACCTTTTTTAACTGATCTACTCATTTCTTCCTCCTACTAGTTAATTCTCTTAACCATAAGTTTATTTGTTGCGTTCTTTTTCTTTCTGGTCTTTAAGCCAAGAGCAGGTTTGCCCCATGGAGTTTGAGGTGCTGGAAGACCTACTGGAGATTTACCTTCACCACCACCATGTGGGTGATCAACTGGGTTCATAACAACACCACGAACGGTTGGTCTGATACCCATATGTCTTGTTCTACCAGCCTTTCCAATTTTAACCAATTCATGGTCTAGGTTGCCAATTTCACCAATTGTTGCACGGCAAGTTAAAAGAACTTTTCTCATTTCACCAGATGGCATTCTTAGTGTGGCATATTTGCCTTCCTTAGCCATTAATTGTGCCGAGTTACCAGCACTTCTTGCAACCTTACCACCACGATTTGGCAATAGTTCTATGTTGTGAACAATTGAACCTACTGGAATAACTTCTAGTGGAAGTGCATTACCTACTTTAATTTCAGCTTCCCTGCCACTCATAACGGTGTCGCCAACTGCAAGACCGTTTGGAGCCAAGATGTATCTTTTTTCACCATCGGCATAGTGTAATAGTGCGATATAAGCGGTTCTGTTTGGGTCATATTCAATAGTTGCAACCTTTGCAGGAATTCCATCTTTATCTCTATTAAAATCTATAACACGATATTTTTGTCGGTTTCCGCCACCCTTGTGTCTAACAGTAATTCTGCCATAAGAGTTTCTACCGGCATTTTTCTTTTTTGTTGCAAGTAGTGATTTTTCTGGTGTTGAAGTGGTTACTTCTTCAAAAGAAGGCGCACTTTTAAATCTACTACCGGCACTTGTTGGATTATATCTTTTTATAGCCATTTTTGTACTCCTCTATTATTAACTTAAACTATCGAAAAACTCGATAGATTTGCTATCAGCACTAAGTTGAACAATTGCCTTTTTGTAGTTACCTGTTAAACCACTGTGCCTGCCTTGTGTTTTAATTTTTCCGTGTACATTTACAATGTTTACACTATCTACTTTAACTTTAAAGATTTTTTCTACAGCATCTTTAACCTGAGTTTTTGTTGCCTTTGGAGCAACTTCAAAGGTGTATCTTTTTGTTGCGATGCCTGCATAAGATTTTTCAGTTAATACTGGGCGTATTATGATATCATGTATAGTCATTATTCTGCATAAGCCTCCTCTATCTTTTTGATGGCAGACTTGGTTATGATAAGCTTTTCGTTAGTAACTACATCATAAGTATTTAGTATGTCTGCGTGTGAGGTTTCTACATTTTGTAGGTTACGTGTTGCAAGAACTACATTTTCGTTAACGGTATCGGTAACTACAAGTGCAGACTTGTTTACATTAAGGGCTTCAAGAATTTTAACAAACTCTTTGGTTTTTGGTTCTACGGTTAAGTCATCTAGAACAATAACATTCTTCTCTTCAAAACGAGTTGACAATGCACTTTTAAGAGCAAGTTCTTTAACCCTTTTGTTAACCTTTTTAGAGAAATCTCTTGGCTTTGGTGCAAATACCACACCACCTTTTATCCATTGTGGAGCACGGGTAGAACCTTGTCTTGCGTTGCCAGTTCCCTTTTGTCTCCATGGCTTTCTGCCACCACCTCTAACTTCACTTCTGGTTAGGGTGCTTTTTGTACCTTGTCTGTTGTTTGCAAGTGTTGCAACAACTACTTGGTGAATTACTGCTTCGTTGTATGGAACTTTAAAGACATCATCTTTTAAAGTCATTTTGCCAACTTCTTCACCTTTTATGTTATATACTTTAGTTTGCATTTTTGTTCTCCTTACTTCTTAACTGCTGTTTTAACGAAAACAAGATTGCCATTTGCGCCAGGTATTGCACCTTTTATTAACAACAAGTTTCTTTCAACATCGACTTTTGCAATTTCAAGGTTTTGAATTGTAACTCTTTCGTTACCATATTGACCAGCCATTTTTTTGTTTTTGAATACATGGCTTGGGTCGGCACTTGAACCCATTGAACCAACTCCTCTGTGATAGCCTGAGCCATGGCTCATTGGACCACGAGATTGATTCCATCTTTGAATTGGGCCAGTAAATCCTCTACCTTTTGTTTGTCCGGTTACATCTACAATGTCACCTGCTTTAAATACATCACATTTAATTTCAGCACCTATTTCAAGGTTTGTGCCATCAATATCAAATTCCTTAAGATATTTTTTAGGAGCAACGTTTGCCTTTTTTAAGTGACCTAATTCTGGTTTTGTTAGTCTGCTTGGCTTAACATCGGTAAATGCCAATTGAACTGCGTTATAACCATCTTTTTCTACTGTCTTCTTTTGTGATACATAACATGGACCAGCCTCTACTACGGTTACAGGAACAACTAAACCGTTTGCTGTAAATAGTTGAGACATACCAACTTTTTTACCTAATATTGCGTTCATATCTTTTTATCCTCCTGCCCATAATTAAAGCTTAATTTTGATATCAACACCGCTTGGCAAGTCAATCTTCATAAGTGAATCAACAGTCTTTGAAGATGGATTGTAGATATCAATAAGTCTTTTGTGTGTTCTTATTTCAAATTGCTCACGGGAATCTTTGTGTTTGTGTGGAGAGCGAAGTATTGTAACAACTTCTTTCTCGGTTGGCATAGGAATAGGTCCCGATACCTTAGCCCCAGCCTTTTTTGCAGTTTCCACAAGCCTTGCAGCCGATTGGTCAATTAGGTTGTGGTCAAATGCTTTTAAAGTAATTCTAATTTTTTGTGTAGCCATTTTCTTCTCCTTTTTTTATTTCCCAGAGGCGATAATCTTCCTGTTGCATAAGGATTGGTTACAAGATTATCTCTCTGTCGCACCTTATTTAATTGGCACTATTGTCAGCCAAAGTTATCTCTTTTGGATTCCATAATGAGTAACCTTCGGCATCACCCCACAATGCAACGAACACATTATACTAAACACACGGCTCCGTGTCAAGACTTTTTCCAAAAAAAATAAGGGTTTTTTAAGGGTGAAAGAAAAAAGTTTAAAATTTCTTTTGTCAAGCCTATTTTTTTGCGTGTTTTTTTGCCATAATAACAAATTTTGTGCATTTTGTACATACATTTATTAATGTTTAATTGCAAAATCCTAGCCATAATTAACTTCGCTTATTTTTACCTTCAAGCCCCGTTTGCGCTAAAAGGCAAATTAGGGAACACTACACCTACTAAGTCCAATGTGCATTAAATAGATTAATGAAAATTTATAATTTTTTGCTTGTTTTTTAACAAAGGTTTAACAAATGTTAAAAACCCATTTTAAACCCAGGTTTCAAATTTTGCACTGCCAATTAATCTACATTGTTTTTAAGGTTAAAAAAGTTGGAATTTCATTTGCGACACAATTATAAAATATGATAGAATAAAATAATGAACATAAACCAAGCTTACTTGGTGTACATAAAATATAAAATAAGGAGAGAACAATGATTAAAGTAAATTTTGCATATTCGGGGCTTAAACAGAACGACCTAACAAATAAAAAAGTGCTAAAAGCCTTACGCTCTGCACACGATAATTTACACAACCTTGACCGTTCTTCTGGAACTGGCTGGATAGAACTTCCAAACGAGTTAACTAAGCAAGACTTAATGAACATTAAGCGCACCGCAAAAGACATACAAGATAAAGCCGAGGTACTTGTAGTTCTTGGAATTGGCGGTTCTTATCTTGGCGGATATAGTGCAATTAAAATGCTTAAACGCACTCCAAAGACCGAAGTAATTTATGTTGGCACAAATTTTAGTGCATATGCATTATCTAACACAATTGAGAGCCTTAAAAACAAAGAAGTTTGCCTTGCGGTTATATCTAAATCTGGCACAACGCTTGAAACACTGGTAGCACTTAATGTGTTTGAATCTTTTATGAAAAAGAAATATAAAAAGAAAGATGAATACAAGCGCAGAATTTATATGATAACCGACTACCAAAACGGATACCTAAGAGAGTTGTGCAACAAAGAAGGCTATGCAAGCTTTGTTATTCCACGCACCGTTGGTGGCAGATATTCAGTGCTAAGTCCTGTTGGTCTACTTCCTATGGCAGTTGCAGGTATTAATATAGACAAAGTGTTAAGCGGTGCCAAGAAAATGTATAACGACTGCTTTAATTTTGACCCATTAACTAACCCAGCATATACTTATGCTATTGCAAGATTGCTAATAAGCCAAAAGTTTGGCAAAAAAATTGAAGTACTTTGTTGTTTTGATGACCGACTAAAGGAATTTGGCGAGTGGTATAAGCAGTTGTTTGCAGAAAGTGAAGGAAAAAACAAAAAGGGCATCTACCCTACTAGTCTTAATTATTCTACCGACCTGCACTCTTTTGGACAGTTCGTAGAACAGGGAACGCCATTATTGTTTGAAACATATATAACTATTCCTACCACCGAAAATGATTTTGCTCTAGAAGTTGGCGCCGAAAGCCCAATTACCTACCTTAATGGCAAAACAATGTCTGAAATTAATATGTCGGCTGAGGAAGGCACAATTCGCAGTCATATTAAGGCAAACGTTCCAATTTTAAAAATTGAACTAGATTGCCTAACCGAAGAAACTTATGGTGAACTTGTTTACTTTTTTGAAACAGCCTGTGCAACTTATTGCTATATGCTTGGTGTTAATCCATTTAATCAACCAGGGGTAGAAGGATACAAAACACAAATGCGCGAGATATTACAAAAAAAGTAATAAGGAAAAATATAATATAGTTTAAATATAAAAAAAGAGAACAATATCGATTTGATACTGTTCTCTTTTTATTCTTGTTATATTAAACTTGTGATTAAGTTTATAAACTTATTTTCGTTTATTAATATGTATAATTACAAACTGCTAATTGTTTTTAACAAACATTGAAATAAATTCACTATTACCATCACCGCCTAAAATTGGCGACAAGGCGAAATTTACAAGTTTAAGCCCCATATTCTCTAACTGGGTAACGGTGGCTTTTGCTATTTGCTCTGCTAAGGCCAAATCTTTAATAACACCCTTGTTTTTTTTGGCAATTTTGTAGCCACATTCAAATTGTGGTTTAATTAAAAGAACAAATGGCTGACTGGTTGCATCGTTGATTATTTTACCCAAAACTTTTGCAAGTGAAACAAAAGAAAGGTCGGCAACAATAATATCGCTTTGTTCAATGACTCTTTTGTCCAAGTTCCTTATATCGGTATTTTCCATACTTACAACTCGGCCATCTTGCTTAAGCACAGGTGCTAACTGATTTGTTCCCACATCTATCGCAAAAACTTTTTTAGCGCCATTTTTAAGCGCACAGTCGGTAAACCCACCAGTACTTGCACCAAGATCTAACACAACCTTGCCTGCAAAATTAAGTTTAAACTTTTCTATTGCTCCTTTAAGTTTAAGCCCACCCCTACTTACAAATGGACAAGTGTCTTTAACTACCTTTATTTCGGCATCTTCTTCTACAAGTTCGGCAGGCTTTAAAACTTCTTGTCCGTCAACACAAACCGCACCATTTTTAATGGCATCTGCCGACTTTGTTCGGCTGGCAAATAGTTTTTTATCTGTTAAAAGTTGGTCTAATCTTTTTTTCATAGCAGTTACTTTATCATTAAATATCTTTCTATATTAAATAAATTCCACATCTTTTGGTCTTCTGGCGGATAGCAAATAAATCGCATATGTTCCTTTGTCACTGGGTGATCAAAGTGCAATTCAACAGCATACAAATTAAGAAGTCCTTTAACCGTTTTATTCCCACCATATTTAACATCGCCATAAATTGGTGTGCCCAATGAAGCCATTTGAACTCTTGCTTGATGACTTCTGCCGGTAATTAAATTAATTTCTACCAAACTAAACCCCTTGTTTTCGTCAATGACTTCATAGGTTAATTCAGCACGTTTTGCATCGGTAGTGCTTGCAGGAACAATTGTAACCATATTGTTGCGTTCATCTTTTTTTAAGAAATGCACAAGCCTGCCACGCTTTTCTCTAGGACAACCAACAACAACAGCAAAATATCTTTTATGCACATCATCGGTCTTAAACTGTTCACAAAGTCTTTCAGCACTTTTACTTGTTTTTGCAAAAACCATTACTCCGCCAGTAGGTCGGTCTAGCCTATGAACAAGCCCAAGGTAAACATTGCCAGGCTTATGGTCTTTTTCCTTTATATATGCCTTAATTAAGTCCAAAAGGTTTTCATCGCCCGAGCTATCTGCCTGGCTTGGCATATTTTGTGGTTTTTGTACCACAATTATTTGCTTGTCTTCATAAAGAATATTAAATTTTGTTTCCATTAGTTTTCCCCTTTGAATATTGCACTGTTGCCACAAGGCAAATTTAATCCATTTTTGGCAGGTAAGCCTACTTCGTAAGACTCATATTTCCCTTTAAGCCCCAGTGCACTTTTAAGCACGTTTTCCATCGCCGTTGCACCAAGACCTGTTGTATAACTATTTATTAAAACAAAAAGTGGCTTATCGCTTAATACTTTTTTACATAATGCCACAAAATCATAAATGTTATCTTCAAGTTTCCAAACTTCACCATTTGTTCCCCGACCATAACTTGGTGGATCCATAATAATTGCATCATACTTTTTGCCACGTCTTATTTCTCGTTCTACAAACTTAAAGCAATCATCTACTATATATCTTATTGGTGCATTTTCTAAACCGCTTAATTTTGCATTCTGTTTTGCTCGCTCTACCATGTTTTTTGCACTGTCTACATGTGTAACACTTGCACCTGCGCTTGCACACGCAACTGTTGCGCCACCAGTGTAAGCAAACAAATTAAGTACACTTATTGGGCGTTTGGCCAATTTAATTTCTTGTATCATATAATCCCAGTTAACTGCCTGTTCCGGAAACAACCCCGTATGCTTAAAACCCATTGGTTTAATTAAGAATTTAAGATTGCGCCAACCAATTTGCCATTCTTCAGGCATATTTTTTATCTGCTTCCATTTTCCGCCACCTGTGTCTGACCTAAAATAGTGTGCATCACATTTTTTTTCATCAATTTTTTCGCCCCAAATAATTTGTGGGTCTGGTCTTAAAAGAGTAACACTTCCCCATCTTTCAAGTTTTTCACCCTTGCCCATTTCTAAAACACAGAAATCTTTCCAATCATAGTTAACTTTCATTGTTTTTTGTTTTCCCTTTATTATTTGCAATTTGTTTAATTTTTGCCTAATTCAACAATTTTAATAGTTGTCTAAAATGGTCTGCATATCTATTATGTCGGCGGTAACAACAATGCCAACAGGCTTTTCGGTATATGCTCCGCTTGGGGTTATTATTACCGTGCTTAGTTTGCGATTTTGCTGAAACATATATAACAAATTGTCTATAGTAACATTATCTGACACAACTTCATAGTGATTATTTTCATCTAAAACAGACAAACAGTCTACCACCCGTTTGCCCATAAGTTTATTTATATCTTCACCCTTAGAAACCGCTTCCCCCAGTTTATCAATAATCATTTTTCTGTTTAGCACACCAACCAAAGTACTTTCAAGATAAACAGGAATATTGCTGTAACCCGTTCGGTACATTTCTGCCAAAACATTTCCCAATTTAACTTCGCCCTGAGCAATAAATACACTTCGGTTAACAACCGACTGCATTGCAAGTGGTGGTGTTGTAATAGCACGAACAATTGATTCTATGTCTTCTACAATGTCGTCATGTGGCTCAGCAATAACCTTATCGTTACTACGATGCACAATGGCATTTCGCAATCTGCCATAGTCAATTAAGTCATCTTCGTGCTTTTTAATAACAAGATTAATTGATGCCGATTTTCTAATTACATCTGAAAAACTGAGTGCGGGCTTAAAATTGTAAATATCTCTTATGCCCTTGTCTAGCCGGTTATATGCGGTAATAAAACGCTCTGCGTTGGATTTTGATTTTTCCATTAATATCTCCTGTGTTTACATTATAGCCCTTCGCTGTTAGTATACCATAGTAAAATGTCGATTTCAAACCTTTTAAAAATGTTTTAATAAAAACTTGGGTAAAAATATTGCAATTTTATTGAATTTGGCATATAATTATTGGACTGCACTAGGTGGGGAGTTAGCGGTGCCCTATTCCTGCAATCCGCTATAGCAGGGCTGAATGCTTTTCTAGGTACATTATATGGAAGGCTGATCAGAGCAAGTGATTATGATACCAAGGTCTTGTGCAACAGCACTTTGTGAACCATGTCAGAGCCTGACCGCAGCAGCATTAAGCAAAATCTGCTGTGTGCCACAAGGATGCTTTGGAGGAGTTAACTACTCTGCCACCGCTTCGGTATAGTGTAACGAAAAAAGATGTGCAGTTTTTTTAGTTTAACAAGGTTGAAGACTTTACTTCAACCTTTTTTCGTTTTATTAGTTAATACAAAACTTACCAAATTTGGGGGCTTGGTGCACTTTACCATTTGTGATAACCAAATAATTTATCTTAGGCCAGATTAATTTGTAACACTGCTTAAAACAATTGGTATAACCCTGTTTTAACTTGTGTTTTTGTATTTGTGATTTTGCTTTTGGGGAAGGCAATGGTGAATTGGGTAAATTAAATTTGGGGGAAATTAAACTGTAAATTAACTTTACAAATGCATTATGACATATAAAAATCAAAAATTCAAAGTTTTGTGCCAAACACAAAATTTTTTAATTAAAAAGTGTTTGTTTTTCAGCAAAAAATGAAGATAGAAAATTTTTAAAAATATTTTATTTACTGCAATAAAATTGGCTTTTGTGCAAAATAACCAACATAAATTTTTTATTTTTTTCAACATAATACCACCTTGAAATATTTTATTTATAGTATGAAACAACAAAACAAAAAATAAACAGAAAATTATAGTCAACTGCCCAAAAAAACAAAAAAATGACAAATGTCATTGAGAAA